>Ga0307378_10000899_pt1 | contig 49794 bp, 39 predicted proteins | sample UN1MG_FD_202238 | JGI IMG/M metagenome (GOLD analysis project Ga0307378, IMG submission 202238) | Soil microbial communities from Risofladan, Vaasa, Finland - UN-1 | ecosystem: Environmental > Terrestrial > Soil > Coastal area > Acid sulfate soil | place: Finland: Risofladan, Vaasa | collected... | reverse complement strand
TTGTTCAATCAAGCTAAAAATATTATATTTACACTATGCCTTGTACAGCTTTAAAGATTACAAAAGAAGACGGAACCATAGTTAGAATTAAGTTTCTAACTATATGGAATCCACCATTTACAGACATCGATCTGTTTACATGTAACGAAGACTTTGGTCCAATTGGAAACCCCGGGATTACTCAGGTTGAAATGGATGAAGAATCTTATCATAAGAAGCTCAGAATCGATGCTTCTGCTAAAAATCAATATGTACGTGAAGAATCAACAGATCCTCAATGGAATCCTGGATACATAGAAACCCCCGAAGATGGAAATCAGAATCCCCTTTAAAGTAATATGCATCAATGACAGTAATCGACCTAACGATATTCCTACTTCTAAGTGGGTAAAGAAGGGAGATGGGTATACTGTAATTGATGTAAAGAAGCTCCTTATACAAGGAGGTGCTCTTGGATTTAAACTTGAAGAGATTAATATTGATGACTGTTTTCCTTATCAATTCTTTAGCGCAAGTCGCTTTGGAATCCCCGTAGGAGAACTCATGAGACATGAAACAGAAGAAATGCTAGATAGGCTTTTAGAAGAAGCTAAAGAAGAAGCATTAACACCACGCCTTTAATGAAAATAAAAATAACACCGAATTATGAATACATTGGTATTCTGATTCTTGGTATATTATATACCTTAATTTCACACTATACAAATGACTGAAAGTATTGAATTATTCTACCGTGAAGGTAGCTCAGATAAAGTATATAAAGCAAATATTACAGAAGAGTCTAATGGATTTACTGTAAACTTTGCATACGGTCGTAGGGGTAACGCTCTTACAACCGGTAAGAAAACTAATAAGCCTGTTTCATTACATGAGGCTCAGAAGATTTATAATAAGCTGATTCTAGAGAAGACAGCAAAAGGATACATTGAAGATCCACATGGGAAACCCTTTACCGGAACAACAACAGAAGCGCGTGATACAGGAATACGCCCTCAACTCTTAAATGAGATAGATGAGAGACTTCTTGAAAAGTATATGACCGATCCTGAATGGTGTGCTCAAGAGAAATTTGATGGGCGCCGTAGAATGATCTGTATTAAGCCTGAATTAGTAGCTACTAACCGTAAAGGATTAGCTATAACAATGAGCAAAGAACTAGAATCAGAATTAATGGCAGCGTCTTTTGATGGAAATGTTCTTGATGGAGAAGATATGGGTGATCATATTATGATCTTTGATACAATATTCTATCAAGAACCATATCAAACCAGATATCAACATTTAGCTGCACATTTTAGTAGAAACAATCATAAGTTGCTTAAGCTAGTACCTACTGCATGGACGCTTTCTGAAAAAAGAGCTTTGTATAAGCGCTTAGTAAAGAATAACGCAGAAGGAATCGTATTTAAGAATATCAATGCCTTTTATGTACCAGGAAGACCAAACTCAGGAGGAGAACAGTTAAAGTTCAAGTTCGTGGCTACAGCCACTGTACAAGTAATTAAGACCAATCCTACTAAGCGATCAGTTACCGTAGCTGTATATGACCTAAGAGGTAATGTAGTAGAAGTAGGAAACGTGACTGTTTATCCTAATCAACAAGTACCTAATCCGGGAAGCATAGTAGAAGTAAGATACCTTTATTATTTCCCAGGTGGATCATTATTCCAACCAGTTCTTTTAGGAGAACGAGATGATATGACCATTGAAGACTGCACTCTTAGTCAATTAAAAGAAAAACGTGAATCCATAGAACTATAATTATGCAAGAAAAAACACTAACCAAAGAACAAGAGCACGCTGTAAATAGCGAAAGATTTAAGAAAACTCCTCAGGAGAAAGAAATTGCAAAAGCAGCTAAATCAGCTTGGAAGAAAGCTCAACCTAAAACAAAATGAGTAAAAACGCCATATTTAGTACTATACTAAAGAAGTTTGGTGACAAACTTATTTATGCAAAAGGGGTTGAAGAGATACTTTATAGAGAATTTGTAAATAAACTCGAAGAAGGACACCTAATCCAGGTGTTCTTCGATGCCAGTAAGGATAATGGAACCTTGGCTCAAATAGCTAAGATCAAAGTATGTATTCGAGAACTTGCAAAAGAAGTTGGTAATACATTTGAAGACACAGAGCTTGATATAAAAAAAGCTTCTGGTCTATGTATAATAAAAGAAATGGATGGTGAAAAGTTTATATTCGTTAAATCCTTTGGTGACTGTTCAGTAGATGATCTTAGTTTAGCAATACAAACTATAATTCAACGAGGGGACTTTGTAGGTATTAACTTTCGATAGGTGTAACTTCACCAGTCTCATCGTTGATATTTACATTTGCTGTTTTTGTCTTACCTTGTTCTTTAGCCTTTAATTCGATCTCATAGATCAATGCTGCTAAACTACGAATAGTAAGTTCAGTAGCATCTTTAGGAGGAACAGGCCCTTCTTTTGATAATGATTCTAGGATTTCTTTGAATTGCTCGGGTGGTAAAGTATTACCTACGCCCAATAAGTTATTAACTAATTGAGTGTAAAATAACCCGGATACTTGGATATCAATAATTTGATCTTCTGGAATTGCTTGGTAACTAACTGCTCTCATACTTCAAATATACTAAAAAAATGAAAAACACAAATGAAATAGATCTTGAAGATGTGAAGATTAAACTTTACGAAAGACTCAGGTCTTCGGGATGGGGGGATAAACTTAAGACATTTATCTTGTCTAGTGATTTTGATAAGATATTAAACACCTTATTAAAAGAAGCCAGAGAAGGACAGCGTTTTACACCACCTCTTAAGCAGATCTTCAGAGTATTTGAAGAATGTCCTTATGATAAGCTTAAAGTAATAATACTTGGACAAGATCCCTATCCTCAACTCGGTGTTGCTGATGGTATCGCTTTTTCTTGTTCTAATACTAAGAAAGTACAGCCTTCATTAGCTTATATATTTAAAGAGATAGAAGCTACCGTTTATCCTGATGGATACCGGTGGGATCCAGATCTTACAAGATGGGCTAATCAAGGAATACTACCAATAAACACCGCATTTACAACAGGAATAGGTACTGTAGGCAGACATTATGCTATATGGCAACCATTCTTAGCATTTCTTTTTGATATACTAACCTTCCAGAACCCTGGATTAATATATGTATTCATGGGAGCTAAAGCTAAAGAATGGGCAGTATCCATACCTGACAATAATCATAAAATGTTTACTTCACATCCAGCATTTGCAGCCCACACCAACAATGATAAGTGGGATTGTCAAGGGGTATTCAGTAACATAAGTTTAATAATAAAAAAACAATATAACGAAGACATAATATGGTAAAAGATGGAGAAATTAAAAGGCTCAAAATAACACAAGGCCTTAGTCAAGGTCAGGCAGATGCATTGATGTTGATGATTGATTTTCTCAACATTGATGGGCCTGATATGTTTGTATTAAAAGGATATGCCGGAACAGGTAAAACCTTTATTGTAAAAAAACTGATAGAACACATTACTCATACGTATAAACATTGTAAGATTGCAGTAACTGCGCCAACGAACAAGGCTGTGCGCGTATTACTCTCTCGTAAAGAGTTTAACAATCGTAATGTGGTATATCAGACGATCCATAGTTTACTTGGATTAACAGAAACAATTACTGCTAATGGTCAAGTCTTCTTTACAGCTAAGAAGGGTGCTACAGGAGATATGGCTAAGATCGATTATCTCATAGTCGATGAGGTATCCATGCTTCAAGATGATATTTTTAAACAGCTGGAGAAATTCAGTAGTGATACAAAGATCATTTTCATGGGAGATCCTGCACAAATACCTCCAGTAGGTCGGATTGATTGTATACCTTTTAAGAAATCTCTATCAGAGACGTATGAGGAAGGCTACACATTAACCGAAATCATGCGCCAGGCTAAAGGCAACCCTATTATCGAGTCTTCTTTTATATTGAGAAACAATCTCACTGTAGATGTACCGATTCCTGTAATAGAGACAAGACGTGATGCAGATGGTCATGGTATACACTGGATTGACTCGTCAACTGATAAAGATGGAATGCTAATGCTTCTAGAGAAGTATTTTGTATCCAAGAAGTTTGACGATAATCCTGATTATGCCAAATTAATAGCTTGGAGAAACAAGACTGTAGCCTCTGCTAATAACCGTATCCGAACTATGATCTATGGAGATGAACTTCAAAAGATAATGCCAGGAGAAAAACTATTAGCTAATAAGCCGATCTTTGATGAAGATGAAGAGATCATATTCAATACTTCTGAAGAGTTCCAGATACAATCTTATAAAGTAACTACCAAGGCTGTTGTATTTGGTCTTAAAAAAGCTTCTCTTAAGGTTTATCAATGCACTCTTGATAAGGCTACTCTAGGTAAAACATTATTAACCAATACTATTTATGTATTGCATGAAGACTCAGAGGAAACTTATAAGACGTTATTAGCAGATCTTAAGAAGCTGGCAACCGATAGTAGTAATAGAGCAGCGTGGGTTTATTTCTACAGAGCTTTAAAATGGCCAGCAGACATAGCTTACAACTATGCAATTACTGCGCACAAATCACAAGGTTCAACATATGAGAATGTCTTTATTATGGAAGATGATATCAATGCGAATCCTAATGTGGTAGAACGTAACCGAATAAAGTATACTTCATATTCCCGAGCGTCACATAATTTATATGTATATCGGGCTAATCCTTTTTAATATGAGTCTATTTAAGAAATAATAATTAAACAAAAACTAGGATAATATGATAAAATTAGGAGAAGCGGTTATCAGAATAATACTCACAGATGATAAAGAAAATAATGTACACATTGAATTTGACAATGGTGAGGGAAAAGGAAATGTTCCTGTAGATGCTGTTATAGCCGCATTAGAAGTTATCTTAGACGATGTAAAAAGAGTAATGAAACCTAAAGATAAAAAGGATATTAATTGATCATAAAGTAAATGATCAAGGCAGCTTCCACTATTGCGGTGGCTGCCCATCCTACTTTAATCCATTTCTTTTGGTTATTAAGCTTATGAATGGTCTTCTCTTTTACAGCTAAAGAATCTTCTCGGTTCTTGATCTGTTGATTTTTAAGCCCAACGGTTAGTGAGTATTGAGTGATTGTATAATCCTTCTCTTTAATCATTGTATCCCTATTGGCTATAATCTTCTTGGAAGTAGAGAGTAATGTATCACAAGTGTTTAAATCCACAGCAGTTTTTGCTATGTATCTAAGTTCTGTAAGCCCATAACACCGGCTAGTATCTGTTGATACTCCATGTTGCGCGAATGATGCTGTCCAGTTGATTAGGAGAAGCTGTATTAAATACAAATTTAGTTGTCTCATGATTTCTATAAATTACACCAGGCTCTATTGCCAGGAGGCTATCATATTGATGTTGGATTTTGATCTGCCTAACTAGACTACTATCAACATTAGATCGTAATAATACGATAGAGTCTCTAAGCTCCTTTTCTTTATCACCGATAAAGATTAGCTTAGGGTTCTTTACAATGATGTAAACTAATAGTAAGAATACAAGTAGTAAAAGGGTTCCTATTACATAGGCTGTCTTAGTCGGTTTTGCCATCATCTGGGGGTATTAAACTTTCTGCTCTTTCTACTTTCTTATCATAATGATTACCGACAGTATTGGTAACAACAAGACTCACTATTAATCCAGAAAGTACTGTAGCCATTGTTACAGCATTGTTATTATCAGTAAATCTGATAGCAACCTCAGCAAGTACCCAGAATACACCTATAGATAACCATTTACGCAAGCTATGTCCGCCTGGTTTATTATTAAGAGCTTTGAAGAAGTTTCTTACAAAGCCGTATGAATCTGGCATGTTAGTCGCCATCCATCCTGAAAATGTTGCCATAATAGTAATTTACTTCAATATACCTAAAATTAATGAAAAAAGCAAATCACCACGATATGGTAGATCTAGTCAAAAATATAGAAAAAGAAGTCGAGACCTTTATTAATGAGTTCTCAGACAAGTTTTATGGAAAGTTCGGGATTCGTCCAATGGTAACATACTCTTCTAAAGTTAATCTTATTGGAACAAATCTTATAGATCTAGAAAATGTTGCAAATTATTGTATTTATAGAGATCTAGATATAGATATTACAGGAGCCAGTATTAAAACCAGAACCAGACAAAGAACACTTGTTATTTATAGACAATGTATATTCAAGATGGCTAGAGATCTGGGGTATGGATTAGCCCGAATAGGTCACCATTTTGGCTATGATCATGCTACTGTTTTATATGCAACTAGGAATATAACCAATTTAGTAACTTGTAAGGATAAACAAGTAATAAAGATCTTAAATAAACTTCAAAATGAGCTCGAAAAAAGATACAGGAATGATGGAGCTGCTCCATCTGATAGTGAAACAAAAATTGACACCTAATCAATTCTATCTACTATATAGTATACAAGAGAATGTAGGTTCTTTATATATCAATATAGAACAGGAGATAAGAGCACTCAAGATTGATGACTGGATCACAGAAGATCTTAAGTTACAACCTAAAGCTATTACTCTTATTCAACAAGTAGACGGGTTTTTCAAGGTTCAAAAGAAAAAGACCAGCACTCAATTATTGGGTGATGATTTTAATGTAAACATTGGGAAATATCAGCTGTTATTTCCCAAGAAGAAATTACCAAGTGGTAAGGCAGCGCGTTCAGCTCAGAGTAATGTTGAAACTAACTTTAGATGGTTCTTTGAACACAATAAATTTAGCTGGGACACTATTCTTACTGCAACTGCTATGTATGTAGATGAGTATGAAAGAAAGAGTCCTGCTTTCCTCTATATGCGCACATCAGCTTATTTTATTCGCAAGACAGAACTGGACAAGAGTATAGTTTCAGATCTGGCTAATTATTGCGAGAATGTTGAATCTGGGGAAGCTCCTGAAAAGGATACTCACTTCTCTGACAAAGTAGTATAATATGAAAAAGCAAGTAAAACATGAAAAAGTGCATGAATTGGTGATTACAATTTTATTAACAGTGGTATGTTATTTGACTGTTAATAACTTTATCGTATCAATGTCTGTGGGTGAATACTTATTGATTGAGTTTCTCTTGGTTGCAGTAGTATTTTTTCATATGTTTGTCATGAAGAAATATTTCCCCTCCTCTTATACTAAACAAGAAGGTCCCCATAACGGAACCAGGGAAACTTATCCTCTAAAAGATACCAATGACCCAACTAACAGGCAAAAAACCGAATAAATGGACTAGTCAACGACAAGGATTTGTTGACTCTTTACATTATATGCGAGGACGAAAAAAAGGTGAAATTAAAAGCTTCCGAACACCATGGTCTAAAGTCAATGATGCAACTACTGATGGCTTTGAATGGCACAGTACTACCGTTATTGGTGGAAGACCTGGCACCGGGAAAACTCTAATCAAAGATCAGATCATCAGAGAAGGATTTATCCTTAATCCTGGTGATAACTTCCGAGTATTAGAATTCCAGTTTGAGATGCTAGCAAGGACATCCGCTATTCGTGAATACTCAAGCGTTATTGGTAGAACATACAAGTATTTATGCAGTGCAGAAGGTACAATATCTGAAGAAGACATACAGAAATGCTATGAATATGCCAAAGAACGTGTAAAATATCCAATCGATGTAGTAGAAACGCCGTGTACAGTAAAAGAGTTTAAAGAAACTATTATTGCGTACATGCAAGAGTATTCTGCATTAGAGATGGTAAAAGAAACCTATAAAGAAGGTGACGAGACCAAAGAAAGAGAAGTCCAGAAACGAATTTACAAGAAAACAGTGGTCACCCTTGACCACTCCTTACTCCTTAAAAAGAATAAGCTAGAGGGCGAAAAAGACAAGCATGATACTCTATTCGCATTAGGGGAGGCTGTTACAGAGTTAAAGCGTAGGTATCCAATCCATTTTATAATCTTAAGTCAACTCAATAGAGGTATTGATAGTCCTGAGAGAAATGAAGATGGTAAATACGGTAATTACGTATTAGAATCGGATATATTCGGTTCTGATGCTTTACTACAACATGCTGATACCTTAATTGGTCTTAATAGACCCGGTAAACAAAAAATCAGATATTATGGACCTGATAGGTTTATAATAGATGATGATACTGTAATGGTTATGCACTTCCTTAAATGTAGAAATGGAGATACTCGTATGAGTTTCTTCAAATGCATGTTTAAAGAAATGAAGATTGTTGAAATGCCTACTCCAGGGCAACAAGAAAAAAGATTAAAAACATGACAAATATATCAACGAAAGAATCCGTAGATCAAGGCAGTCCTAAGCCTGAAAATAAAAAGGATAACTTGAAAAAGCTCCGAGACTTTCATCAACCTTTGATGAATCTCCTTGGACTATCTGATGCCACATTCATACCAAAACTGGCTTATGTGCCACATGGTAAAAATGAGCGGTATAATGCATTATTTTATAGCGAAATTAGTAAGGGTACAGATGTTTGTATAGCCTTTGCTGATTCAAACAACTTAGTACAAGTCATTCCAGAAGATGAAGGATTTACTGAGAACGCGCTTTATAGATGGAAGTTCAATCCTCACTATGAAGAAGAATATGAAAAAACAGAACCAAATGTCACAACAGGACATTCCCGTTACTTGATACCTGTATCAGAATTAATAAAGTTAGAGTACCCGACTGCTCCAGAGGCTATCGAGGATACTGACTTTACTATTGCAGATCCTGATCAAGATTTACCAATGACTCAAATGACAATGAGAGATTATGCAGCAATTCATATGCGTAAACCCGTTAGTATGAAACCATGGTTAAATGATATAATCACCAAGTAATCAATATAAAGATGGCAAAAACCACAATACCTGAAGTAGTAGCTGCACAAGAAGCTCCTCAGAGTGAAATACAAAAGTTCTTAGGAACATTGATCACATCAAAACAACTTCCTACACACATTAAAACTGTAGCAGAGGCATTTACAATTGCTCAAATGGGCAAAGAGTTAGGATTTCCAACAATGCAGGCATTTCACTATATCATACCTATTCAAGGTAAGTTGAGTTTAAGTGCTAAAGCTATTGGCGCCCTATTAAGAAAAGGTGGAATAAGATATATTACACAAGAAGATGGTGTTTGGGTATATGCAGATGGTACAACCTCTGCTATTATCAAACCGGGAGACGAAAAACCGATCGATCAAAGAACTACAATATTATTCTTGAGAGATGGTATGGAAGAAAGATGTTCTTTTACATGGAAAGATGCCGAAAAACAAGGCCTCACCACAAAAGACAACTGGAAAAGAATGCCAAAAGAAATGTTATATGCTCGTTGCGTTGCAAAGGGTGCTAACAGAATTGGCTCAGATTTATTATTAGGATTATATGCAGTTGAAGAACTTGCAGATAGTTTCAGTATCAATGAATCTCACATAACTAGAAACGAAGATGGTACTATATCATCAATCATAGATACAGAAGCAACAGTCGTAAAATAATAATCCTTTAAAAACAAATATATGAGTGGTAAATTAAACACAAAAGACATCAAAACAGGTGGAGGCGGAATACCGAAAACCTTAGAACCAGGTAACCAGCACTGTAAAATAAATAGCGTAGCTCTTGAAGAGTTTAAGCTTAAAGAAGGAGCATACAATGTTCTATTGTATATGGAAGGTCCAGATTTAGGTAAAGACTTTGAAGGCTTCTTTATTAACAAAGAAAATGAATCCTTAGGGCGCCATAAAGGTGCTGTAGGAAGAGTGAAAGCTGGTGAATGGGCTTTTGCTGATGGTACAACTAAAAGTGGTGTCCAAGTATCAAGAGATCAAGATATTCTTAAATTTCTAAAGAGTATCTGTACTGCACTAGGGATTGTTCCTTGGTTAACAGCTCAAGATGATAAACATGCTACAATTGAGAGCTTAATCACAGCCTTCAATGATGAACAACCATTCAAAGACAAGTATATCAACTGTTGTATTGGTGCTAAGGAGTATAAAGATAAGAATAACTATACTCGTTATGATCTACACTTTCCAAAGTTCAGCAAAGATGGTGTACCGTTTGAATCTCTTACAGCTAAACCAAGCAAGCTTTTAAGGTATAATGATGCAACTCATTTGAAAAAAGCTAAAGTAATAGAGGTAACTGAATTCGGTGCTAGCGAAACTCCATTAGGAGATGATAGCAAATCCGATTTCCAACTATAATCATTATTTAATTATTAAGAGGCGGGCAATACATGTCCGCCTTTTTATGCTTATACAACCAGAGACATATGATTCGTACTAAATCTATAATATCAAGTGTAAATGAAATCCCAAGAGAATGGGTGTTTGAGTTCTATCTCAAATGTGAGAAATTGTGTGGACAAGATGTAAAACTTAAATCAGTATTTAGTACTGAAGATAAGACACCATCTATGTTTGTCTACTATTGTAAAACTGCAGGATATTACAAGTTCAAAGATTTTTCAGCTGGTAAATCAGGTGATGGAGCAACCTTTGTTCAAGAATATTTTAAGCTTACCACGAGAGGCGAAGCTGCGCATAAAATTATTGAGGATTATAACCAATACATCCTTACAAATAAAGAAGATTACAGTGTACGAGAGTTTAAAGTCCAACAGCGTTATAAAGTAAGCGCTTTTAACACAAGACCTTGGACTACTCTAGATCAAAAGTACTGGACTAAGTTCCATATTGGTTCTAAGAAATTAGCAAAGTATAATGTAGTTCCTTTAAGCTCTTATAAGATGACAAAGGAAGAAGATGGTGAAACCAAGGAATTAAACGTAATAGGTAGACATTATATCTATGGTTATTTCCGCACTGATGGTACATTATTCATGATCTATCAGCCGATGGTTAAGGATTGTAAATTTATTAGAATCAAGGATTATATCCAAGGTACTGATCAATTAACCTTCAAAGTACCTTATCTGATAATCACGAGTTCTTACAAAGATCTAATGGATTTTGATACATTAGGTTACTCTAATGCAGAATCTGTTGCACCTAATAGCGAGAATACATTAATCCCTGAACACATCATATCCGCGTATAAGTTAAAATACAAAGCTATTTGTACATTGTTTGATAATGATAAAGCAGGTATTAATGCCATGGATAAGTATAAAGAAAAGTATGGTATACCGGGAGTTCATCTCGAGTTATCCAAAGATCTTTCTGATTCTATACGAGATCATGGTATTCACAAAGTAAAAGAAGTACTAACCCCGTTAATAAAAGAACAATTAAGTAAATAATCTTTAAAAATAAATACCATATGAGTTGGCTATATAATGGAAAAGTGTTTTGCCAAGAGGGTATACCCCACGGGGCTGTAGGTTTCATATACAGCATGACAGCTATTATAAATGGAACTTCAGTAGCTTATATTGGTAAGAAGAACTTTTATGCAAACGTTAAAACAAAACTGAGCAAAAAAGCTATGCCTACTGACAAAAGGCTCAAGAAATACAAACGCGTTACTAAAACATCATACCAAGAATACTATAGTAGTAATGATGTACTTAAGAAAGCTCATAAAGACGGAGTTACTATCAGAAGAGAAATCTTAATGATATGCTTCAGTAAAACAGAGTTAACTTACCAAGAGGTAAAACATCAATTTAAGTACGAGGTATTAGAACATGATATATATCTTAATGGTAATATCCTCGGTAGATTTTATAAACAAAGAAATAACACATGACCAGTAATCCAGAAACAATCAAATTAACAGCAGAGACTCACGATAATATCGTAGAGATGATGAACTCAATAGATCTTGAGAATAGAGTAGTAGCTCTAAACTGTATAGAAAATGTAGATTTTAATGAAAATCTAGTGTATATATTACTCCTTAAGAAACAAGGAGGTGCTAGTTCTAGTGAATGGAGTACACACGCTCCTAATACATCCAAATTACTCAAAGGAATAGGTATTAATCTTGATACCTCTCTTACTTGGAAACAGTATCTAGAGATACTAATTAAAAGAGATACTACACCTGATAAGATTCAATTCTATCTTGATCGGTTTGTAGCAGTAATTCATAAATCAATAACCGCTTTAGGGTATGACTTCATTGAGACCCTCGAAGTAAAAGTAAAACTAAAGACGAAACATGGTGAACAGAGCGGAACAATTAGCGAAAGCGTCTAAAGACTTAATGCTGAAGGAACCATTCTATGGAATGTTCCTGATAATGCTTAACAAAACATGGGATAATAAAAAAGTCTCAACAGCAGGTGTAGGTAGAAATGGTATTAACTATAATCTCTTTTTAAACGAGACTTTCTGGGATATTCTCCAAGAACGTCAGAAAAGAGGATTGTTAAAGCATGAACTATTACACATTGCATTCATGCACTTAACTGACTTTGCTCATTTAAGCGATCATACTTTAGCTAATATCGCACAAGATATTGAGATAAATCAGTATATCGAATTAGATGATTTACCACCAGGCCCTCAACTCATATCAACGTATCCTGAACTAAACCTTGAGCCTAAGAAAGGTAGTAATTATTACTATGAAAAGCTACAACAGGGTAAGAAAGCAGGTAACTGTCCTAATCTTAATGCAATGATCGCAGCTGCAGAAGCCGGTCAACAAATATGCATTACAGCAGGGTCAGGTGGGGATCAAGAAACACAAGTTCCTGATCACACTACTCATGAAGAGTTTGCAGGATTAGATGAGGCTAGTCAACGACTTCTTAAAGCTCAAACCGAGCATTTAATTAAAGAAGTAGCTGATTCAGTATCTAAATCGCGTGGACTTATTCCTGGTGAATTTCAATCTATATTAGATCGGATTAATACCACTGAGCCAGCCAAGTTCGATTGGAAAGGATATCTCAGAAGATTCACAGGAGGCTCTCAGAAGGTTTATACCAAAAAGACAAGGCGGAAGTTCAATAAAAGATATGAAGACAACCCAGGGCTTAAAATCAAGCCTAAGAGACATATCTTAGTTGGTGTAGATACATCAGGTTCTGTAAATGCAGGAGAACTTAAGGAATTTTTCCATGAGATCCATCATATGTATAAATCCGGTTCTGATGTAACCGTTGTTCAGTGTGATGCTGCTATTCACGATGTAAGCCCTTATAACCCTAAACATGAGATAAAACTTCATGGTAGAGGAGGTACAGAGTTTCAACCGGTAATAGATTATTACAATGAACACAAACACAAATTCACTTGTCTTGTATATTTTACAGATGGTGAATGCGGTGCACCCGATAATGCACGAGGAAGTATTTTATGGGTATTATCAAGTACCTCACAAGAAAACAACGATCTACCAGGATCAGTAATCAAATTAAACTAATGGCAAAAGCAGAAGCAAAACAAGTAAACTTAAATATTGAGGAGTTAAAGACATTCTTAACTCATATTGTAACTAATAACAGATACCTACAAGAGTCGGGGAAAACACCAGCAGCGGTTGAAATCCAAGGTGATTCAGGTATTGGGAAGACTAGCGGTGTATTACAGTTAGCAAATGAATTAAAGTTAAACTTCGTAAAGTTAAACTTAGCTCAGATTGAAGAGTTAGGAGATCTAGTAGGATTTCCGGTAAGACAGTTTCAATTATGTAAACCAGAAGGTATAATAACAACTCCTGTAATTGATGTAGCTCCTGCTATTCCTACCATGATCAAAGTAAAGAAAATGGTAAAAAAGATAGTTAACCAAGAGGTTACTGTCATGGAAGAACAAGAGGTAGAAGATTTTACAATAACTATTACCAAAAAGCAAGTTCTTGAGGCTGGAAAGTTCATTACTAAAGATATTGAGACTAAAACTCCTATCAAGGTAAAGAAAGAGGTTCCTGTACAAAAGATGATGGATGTAGAGATTGAAGAGGAGGAAGAAGTAGAAGTAGAGAGCTCAACACCTGTAAAACAAGCTGTTCAAGCTGGTATAGTTAATAGTGCAGAATGCCTTTGGGTAGATGAACAAGCTATTGATGAATATACCAAACAAGGGTATTCATTCACCGGCTTAAAACGTATGTCTTATTGTCCACCAGAATGGATTGCTGATAAACAAGGAGGAGGAATTCTAATCTTAGATGACTGGAATCGTGCTGACATCCGATTTATTCAAGCCGTAATGGAATTGGTAGATCGTCAGGAGTATATCTCTTGGAAGTTACCTAAGGACTGGCATATCATGTTAACTGCAAATCCAGACAATGGAGAGTATTTAGTTAACAGTATTGATAATGCACAAAGAACTCGTTTCATCAGTGTCAACTTAAAGAGTGACGTTGATGTATGGGCTAAATGGGCAGAAGTCCAGGGTATTGATGGTCGTTGTATCAACTTCTTATTAATGCATCCTGAATTGGTGACTAACAATATCAATCCAAGAAGTATCACCACATTCTTTAATGCAATCAGTTCTATTAAGGATTTCGCAGCAGAGTTACCATTGATCCAGATGATTGGCGAAGGTAGTGTAGGGCCTGAGTTCTCTCAGATGTTCGTACTATTTATCAATAATCGTATGGATAAGTTGATAACCCCTAAGGATATCTTATTACATGATAACGAAAGTCATGTATTAGGAGAAATGAGGAAAGCTATTGGTACCGATAACGATTATCGCGCTGATATAGCAAGCATTCTTACAACCAGGGTAATTAACTATGGTTTACACTATGCAGAATCAAACACGATCTACCAAAAGACTGTAGATAGATTAATAACACTAGCGACTCATCCGGATACATTAACTGATGATCTTAAGTATATTCTTGTTAAGAAGTTCTTAAACGGGAATAAGCAAAAGTTTCAAAAGATGATGATTAATCCAGACGTTGTTAAAATGTCAATGAAGTAAATGACGGAAGAAGTAATCACTAAGACGGTGCCCGGTAAACTGGGTACCGTTCTTACTGAACCTGAATATGACACTCTTAATGCAATGCTATCTAGCAGGGATGAAGGGGATCATAGAATGGCTCAGGCAATATTAAATCAATGTGATATAAAAACATCCATTTATTGGATATGGAAATTAGCAAGAACCCATTCTCATAAGATGGTATATCTTCGTACTAAAGCAAGTAGAGAATTTAGAGATGCTACTGATTTATTTTCGCTCGGTTATATGAAGTATACCCCATTTGCTTTAGCAATGCATGAAAAAGGATGGCTTACACCAGAAATATATGCAAGAATCAAACCTGGTATTTTAGACGAGCTTATTGAAAGAAATAAAAATAATAATGTTTATAACATTCATGTAACAATCAAAGACGCGTTCTTAAACTATGATCAAGACGACCAACTCTTACAATTAACCAACTTATGAAAGACTCCATTCATTCACTAGTTCTTACCGAAATGGATACTAAGACTAGAATTATAAAATATGAACACATCTGGGTAATTCCAGGTTCTGTTCAAAATCTATCAAATACTGTAATTAAAGGGAATACCTACACCCCTACAAAAGGAGATCGTATCTGGTTTTATCCAGGATGCGATGTTCCTAGATTTAAAGTAAAACAGTTCTGTGTGAAAAATGATATAGCTGTTGTAAAATATGCAGATAAAGCCAATGTAAAATTCATTGGCCCAGAAACACTCAAGGGAATAATCGATAGTCAGTATATATACAATGTACCAAAAGTAGATTTTCTTAAATGGTTTGATACCATAATGTGTAATGCTTATATAGAAATAAGAGAATTGATTGTAAACTCTCCTAACGAGGTTATATATTTAGAGTACGATACTCGTGAGTATTTTACAGAAAAAGAGTTTTTTGGTAAAAATATATTAGACACTGATCTTATTGATCATAATAATATACTATACAGTACTGAAGAAAATCATGAAAAATTATTAGTACTCCAACAAGATCCTAAAATAAAATCACAAGATGATATCTTAAGCTTGTTGAACACTGGTATCATATTAGATGAACAGATGTATAACGATGTTCACAGATTGTTCGAAAGTTCTGATAAAGAGAATACAAAAGTGGCTATGGAAGCCATGGCGAATTGTGATTTTCAAAAATCTGCTGTATATTTGCTGCTCTTAATGAAAGAATACGGTCAGAAGATCTCAGACTCTGGAAATAAACATCATGTTAACTTCAAGTCTCTGATTAAATATTTTAAGATTACTAATCTCGAAAATATGACAGTAGATAATATGATCAATTCATTAAGAGGTCAAAAACTATTAAGTGTAGATAATCTTAACAGGCTAATGCCCTTAGCCATGAAGAGAATTAGAGAAAAAGGAGATATGAACAACATCAAAATCAAAGATGTTGAACTATCTGAAGAAGCGGAGTTAAGTGTTGCTGAGAATATATTAGATCAGCAAATCCCTATCCCTTCTGTTCCTGTACCGGAAACGCTAGAACACAACACTCTTTTTACAGATGTAAAAGAACCTTTTTAAACTACATAAATGGTATCAACTACTGAAAAAACACCCGCAGAACTCCAACAGGAGTTTTATTCAAAACCTCTTTACTTAAGTTATTCGGCTTTAAGTAAAATGATGTATTCACCTTCGCTGTTCTATAGACACTATGTCTTACAACAAAGAGAAGAAAAACTAGATACGTATCTCATAGATGGTAAGGTTATTCATTGTCTATTATTAGATGATGGAAGCTTTGACAAACAATTTATGCTGATGCCTTCTGCAGTACCGACCGGAAACACCAAATTAGTAGTAGATAAGGTATACAATATCGTTAAAGAGGCTCCTGGCATCCTCGGAGACTATACTGTAGAAATTATTGAAATACTACAAGAGATCAAGTTACATCAGGCTCTTAAAACAGATGCCCAACGTATAGATAAAATAGTCACAGCAGAAACTAAGTCATACTTTGAGTTCTTAAAAATCAAAGGTGGTAAAGATCTTCTTGATGAAGAAACTATGAAGAGATGTAACGAAGCGGTAACGGCTATTCGCAATAATGAACTATGTAGTGGTTTATTAGGTCTTGTTAGACACGAAATGGAAAATCTTGATGTGTTTAATGAGACAGCATTAACCTCAGAACCTTTTGAAGACAAGTATCCATTTGGTCTCAAGGGTATACTAGATAATATTAAGGTAGATTATGATCGTAAAACGATTTATGTCAATGACCTTAAAACAACTGGTAAAACCATTGTAGACTTTAAAGACACAGTAGAGTATTTCAACTACTGGGCTCAAATGGCTATTTATGAGAGATTAGTGAGAGAGGCCTTCAAAGAGTTATTAACAGAAGAATGGGTTCTTGAGTTTCACTTTGTGGTAGTAGATAAGTACAATCAGGTATACCCGTTTAAGGTATCTCGTGAAACTATGGATCTATGGCAACAAAGACTGAATGTTAAACTAACTGAATTCGCCTGGCACTACAAAGAAAAAAGATATGAGTTGCCATATCAATTTGCAAGCAGCAACGTAATACTTTAAAACAATGGCTATCCAATCTTTATACAAAGATTATTTTCAAAAGAGTAAGGTATTTTTATACCCTGTTTTGGATATTAAAAGAGTTGTTAGTGTAGTCCCAATAGATACTTATGCTTTTTGGGAAGGACATTACAACATGGGTGATTGTAAGCTGTCATGCTTATATCATTTACGCACAGATCCAGAATTCAGACAATTCGAGAAGATAAAACTATTTGGTAATAGGTTATTTCATGACTTTAAACAAACAGCAGATAATAAAGGTATTTATATCTTTGACTTTAGCCCGTTTAAAGAAGATTGGAATAATTTCCTTAGAGGTAAGTACTCATTAATGAGTGCTGCCCATAAGTCTAAAATCAAATCTTTTTATGGTCAGAATAGTCGCAATTATGCATACATAGAAAGTTTTCTACATCCAGAAAAGTACTATAGTATGTATTCAGAAATAATAAATGTCAAAGAAGAAGTGCTTAAAGATGTAGGCCAATTGTGTGATAGACCAGATTTTGTAAAGGAAACCTTAACTGTTTCTGTAAAATATTTGGATTTACAACAAAAAACTACTTAATTTGCATACACTAAAAACCAACAAACCATGTCTACAATTCAAAAATCAATGTTGCTTATCTCTTCGGAAAGATCAGGTTATCCAACATTTAGAATGATCCCACTTACTATTGATTGCCCATTCGGTGAAATAGTATTTGTACCAGATGCAAGAGCATTGCAAATCCTATATAAACATACAGTAGAAGGGCTTCATATGATGCCTAAACTGGATGATAATGGGAATCCAATGATCAACGCTAAAGCACCAAAAGGATCTAATCCTTACAAACAAGAAAGAAAAACATTATCTGTACCTCAGGATGCATACATCCACAATCCAAAAGAGATTGAAGAGTTCGTAGAAATGTTCGCTATCAATGATAAGTTCGACTATAAAATATTTATGGTAGAGCCGAAAGCACCAATCATTGAACAACCAGAGATTCCTAAACTAATATTACCTAGCTAGGTAATTTAATATACATCACAGTAAAAAGGCAGGCGTAATAACCTGCCTTTTCTGTCTAATCCAATTAACATGATCCACTGGGTACACGATTATGAAACCTTATCCAATTGCTTTATTGCAGTATTTGAACACTACAAGGAAGATGAACGTAAGATATTCGTAATACATACACTTAGAGATGATAGAGTAGAGCTGTTTAATTTCCTACAACAAAACAAGAAGAAAAAAGAATGGCATATCTCATTCAATGGTCTTGCATTTGACTCTCAGATAACTGAGTTTATAATGCGTGATAAAAAGCTTCTCAAAATGACACCGGAAGAAGCAGCTAAAGCGATCTATGCTGTAGCTCAAGAAACCATTACAAAATCAAATAACCGAGAATTCGCAAAGTATCCTGAATGGCAACTAAGCATCGGACAAATTGATATTTTTAAACTCAATCACTGGGATAATCCTAACAAAAGATCAAGTCTTAAGTGGTTACAGTTTGCAATGGATTGGCCTACCGTACAAGAAATGCCTATAAGTCATACCTATAATGTAAGAACCCTAGCTGAAATCGATATAATAATCTCTTATTGTATTAATGACGTTAGGTCAACCAAGAAGCTAATGCTTCTATCCAAGCCTCTACTGGATGTGAGATCTCGTATCAAATCAAAATACGATCTTAAATGCTATAGCTATTCTAATACAAAGATGGGAAGTGAACTACTTCTCAAACTGTACTGTGATGCTACTGGTCAAGATCCAAAAGAGGTAAAACACTACAGAACATTTAGAGATCAAATAGAGATATCTGATATAGTATTTCCTTATCTTAAGTTCCAGAGCCTAGATTTAATCGGGTTTTATGAAATGCTAAAGGGTAAAGTAATCAAGAATACTAAAAAAGACTTCGTTTATACCCTTAAGTACAAGGGTTATGAGTTTCACTACGGTGCTGGGGGTATTCATCAGTGTATAGAACGTGGGATTTATAAAGCAGATGATCGGTTTATAATCAAAGACGCAGATGTAGGTTCCCAATATCCAAGCATAGCTTGTGTAAATGGAATGTATCCAGCTCATCTTGGACCACAGTTCTTTAAAGTGTACAAGGAAGGTATTGTAGACGTCAGGATGGCTGAAAAAAGAAAGAAAGAAGGAAAGGACATGGCAATCATTGAAGGCTTTAAAGAGGCTGCAAATGCTTCTTATGGTAATAGCAATAGTAAGTTTTCCTGGTTATATGACCCGAGATATACTATGCAAACCACCATTAATGGTCAATTATTGATCACCATGCTTGTAGAAGATATCCTTTTAAACATTCCTGAAGTTCAATTACTACAAACCAATACTGATGGATTTACCATGAGATTTCCAAAAGAACACCTACCTAAATACGAAGAGATATGCAAAGCATGGGAACAAGTAACCAAACTGAGCCTCGAGTTTGCAGACTATGCCGCAATGTATATCTGGGATGTAAACAATTACATGGGTCACTATTTAAGTGGTAAAACCAAATGTAAGGGTAGATTTGAATGGGAAGATCTTCAAAACCACAAAGTAACACACTTAAACAAGAACAAGAGTCATCTAATAGTATCCAAAGCACTCTATAATTACTTTATCAAAGATGTCCCACCTGAAAGATACCTGGCCGAGAATAGAAATATCTATGACTATTGTGCCGGTATAAAGATCAAAGGGGATTGGAAGTTTGTCCAGAGCTGTTACAAGAGTACAGGAATGGTAGAACAGGATCTTCAATCAACCTTAAGATACTATATATCTGAGAAGGGGTGTAAGATCATCAAAAGAAATATCCTTGATGGAAGAGAGATTCAAGTTGAAGCCGGAATATGGCTCCAACAAGAATTCAACACCTTTCAAGAGAAACGCTGGGAAGATTATCATGTAGATGAGTCTTATTACCTAGAAGAAATATACAAAGAAATCAACAATTTAGTACCTAAAATCAACCAATATAAACTCGAATTCTAATGGGAAAAAGATCAATAACAACAACCAAAGATTACTTAATAAATGCAGCATTACCTCAGTTCAAAGAGAGCTATACTGTAATTGAACACGGCTTTGTAATCAATAAAACCTTAGAGCTATTAGCTTCTAAGGGTTTTGCTGTAAGGAATGAGCTTTACAGATGTAACGAAAATGCACAAATAGCCCAAGGAGTATACCATTTAGATTATGGTAACGATCCTGATATGGGAATGATGTTCGCCTGGAGTAACTCATATGATAAATCGATGAGGTTCAAGTGTGCTATCGGAGGATACGTATTTATCTGTATGAACGGAGTTGTATCCGGAAACATGGGGTCATGGGGTCGTAAGCATACAGGAACCGCTGATGAGGATACACAGGAACAAATGACACAGCAAATCGATTCAGCTGATATTTACTTCAACCAACTGGTTCAGGATAAAGCGAGCATGCAAACTGTAAATCTATCTGTACAAAATCGTGCTGAGTTAATGGGTAGATTGTTCTTTGAACATAAGCTTGTTACTCTAGAACAGTTATCGATCGTACGACAAGAAGTTCAGAAACCATCTTATCAATACACAGGCGGACCTGATACTTTATGGGCCCTTTATAACCATATCACGCATGCTTTGAAAAGTTCACATCCTAGGTTATGGATGGATCAGCAAAGAATGGTTCACTGGTTTATAACAGACACCTTTGGAATACAGACTACTCCTAACATGACTGTAGCAATACCTACTCCACAAGTTGTATCAAATCAGATAACTATAGAACAAGTAATTGCTGAAGTTGAAGGTACTGATGGTAGCGCCTAAAATATCTGTTTTTAATACACCTTTTAGTAAAGTATCTATGGTACATAATCCTATGTTTGATGAACCCCATTCACCAGCAAAAGTGTCTAAATTAATCCCTCCTTATTTTTTAGGAACCGGGAAAGATTTTGACTCTTTTATGGTGTTTCATGAAGGTCATGCTTTACATCCGGGAGATGTAATGAGCTGTGGTAAAGTAAATATAAGAGTGATGGCAAATTCAGCTGTAGAAGAAGATTTTTTCGAAGATATCTATATAACTACAGTTCAGATTGTCACTAACGACCCTCAAGTAGAAGTAGATATTAATACCAGAACACTAGAACATATGTATTCTGCAACAACAAAATAATTCTTATCTTAGTATTAGAATGCTTGAAACTATAAAATTCCAATGCTATTATTGCAGGGAACAGCTAACTGATACTACGAGAACCCGGGACCATGTCTGGCCCAAATCCAAAGGAGGTAAACTTTACAAGAAAAATAAAGTCTATGCTTGTAGATCCTGTAACAGATATAAAAGAGACCTAACCATTGAAGAATGGCTAGAAATATTAATAACCTTAAAACAAACAAAGAAGAATCAAAAGATCTGGGCCAAAAAGGAGACAATTATTGTTATCTTGCGCTCATTAATTGAATATCTAAAATATAACAATCATGAAAACACAGTTAAAACAAGTAGAAGAGTTTCATAATGCTTTTGGGCAGGTGAATGGAACTGAACCTCAACTACTGGAAGAAAAAACCTTTGAACTAAGATACCGTTTGATGGCTGAGGAGAATGAAGAATACAAGGAAGCTTGTATGAATGGTGATATTGTTCAAATCGCAGATGCATTGGGTGACCAATTATATATATTATGCGGAACTATACTTAAGCATGGACTTCAAGACAAGATCGAAGAGATTTTTAATGAGATCCAAAACAGTAATATGAGTAAATTAGATGCGGAAGGGAAACCTCTCTTGAGAGATGATGGTAAGATCCTTAAAGGACCTAACTATTTCCCACCTAACATTTTTAAAATACTTGAGTAATAAATTAGAGGCATCCTTCGGGGTGCCTTTTTTTTTATTTTACCGCTTCATAGAGGTTATTAACTACACACTCGTGAATGACTTGCATTGTTAGAAGATCATCAGTAAACTTAATACCTGCTTCACTATCATTCCTACAACGATATGCATGCCCTGGTGTAATTACTTTAGAAGGATGGTATGACTGGATAGTTAAAGAAGTATCCCATGGGAACTTATCTTTAAGAATCATTCCTATATGAACATCCTCTACTCCTGATCTTAGTGTAGTATTGCTTTTAAAATCCTTAACCAAATATTGTACAACATCACGAGATAATGCCATACCTTCTCCCCATAAAAAAGGAGCTGTTTTAGCATAAGTAGTTTGATAGAAGTGACCCCCGTAATAATCTTCTCGAGGTTTATTACGCAGTAGTTCAACTAAGCGCTCTTTATCGATATATGTAGAGTTATCTGTTTTAAAGATGTAGTCCCACTTGTATTTAAGTAGGGTTTCAAAAGCGATCATGGTCTTATTATAAAAATGACCGTGTAATTCTGGAATATCTACATGAAGCTTATTACCTATAAGAGCGGTTTTGTAACTTGAATAGTAAAAGATAGTCTCTATCTCCTTAGAGTGATTAGCATCCCAGGTAGTCTGTTGTGCTAAGACTAGTTCTGGATACCTCTCTAGTTCTGAAGACATGACTAATATCACTACTTTCATTAGAATCTACTCTGCATTGCTGTGAATGACTTACCACCTTTGATAATATCTACATCTGAACCAGTTAAGCCGGCTGTTCTAAAGATATGATTCCAGATCTTAGCAGAACCTTTTTGTTGCCAAGGATATGGACCTGTTGTTCTCTTATAGAATAATGATTCATCATCACCTGGCGCCGCATGCATTGCAATGTCTGTTAGTAATTGCGCGTACGTAGTAATAGTTGGGCCAAATGCTACAGAAGTTACAGTAGACATTCTAGTATAATCATTTAATCCAAACCCCGGTAAAGGGATAAAGGTCTCATTCTCATTAGAAGTCTTTAATAACATTACCAGTAAATGATTGGCCAAGAAACCATCTAAGTGGAAATTTTCATCCCCAATTGCACCACTTCTAGCTTTCATTTTATTCCATCTGTCTGGATCATCGTCATCGTATCCAAACATTAATGAAGTGATTGCAGAAATGATCAAGATAGTACTTACTTCAGTCAGTAGCTTTTTCATAGCGGCTTTCTCAGTAGGCTCCATCATATTAATATAGTGACCATACGATCCTATAATCTTACTAATACTCTTAATTGACTCAATATAAAAGCCAGTTGTAACATCATTAGTGATTATACTACCACGTTGCTTCGCGAAGCGTGCCATGAACATGGAAGTAAAATACCTACGCATGAACATTACTAACCTGTATGTAAAATGTGCTTGAGCCTGAGGAGATTCGAAGTTAGCGAACGCACCATTCAAATGCTTAGATTGTTCGTGGATCAAGTTCTTAAAATCAAGATACTTTCTTCCGCCTACTTCATACTCTCTATCAACGATATCTTTATTCAAAACCATTAACTTACTTACGGGATCGATTTCAAAGGCCTCCATGTAAGGAACCTCAACAATCTTACCATTCACATTCTTCTCAACTTTCTTATGAATCATCATTCCTCCAAATAATTGGAAGGCTGCTTCAAGTTCCATAAACTTTCTAGGACTGTACATCCAAGATAAACTGGCAATATCACCCTCTTTACTACGACTAGCGTGACTTCCAAAAACCTCAGATAACTTACCTTGTAACGGATCAAAGAACATAAGCATTTGATTGTTCAAAGTATAATTATCTCCACCGTAGATATGATTCATCCAATCTTTTTGTGCGCTGATTGACCAAACCTTAGCCTTCAGGTAAGATCCTGGAGACATATGTTCACCGGCCGCTGCTAACATTCTCATCTGCCATAGTGCACCCCAATAGTTCTTGGTTGCTGACGGTAGATTTAAAGCAAAGTAGCTAAAGGAGGCGCCTTTCATTAATTTACCGGTAATCTTATTTAAAAAATCTAAGTGACGTTCGCTATAGATTTTTCCTTTGAACTCACGGTTATATAAAGCATTCATTCCTGAGGCTCTTATATTCTCTTGTACTTCATTGTCTTTTTTACTAAAGATCTTTCTCTTAATAGAATTACCATTAGCCATATCTATACCATCTTTCTTGATCTTATTTTTAGGATTGTTCACCGTATTAAGGATAGCCTTGGCTATGTGATTAATCTTAGTAAACTGTCTCTGCTTTTCAGCACTCAGTCCATATACATTAAGCACGCGTAATACATCTCGGGATGTTTCTTCAAGTTCCATATTAGCAGTACCACTCACAGGAAGTCTATCTATTACAGAACCTTCACTGATAGAGTTCATAAAATCTATAGAATGTAAAGTCTCATCCATAGCAGCATCACCAGTTCCTTCTTCGAAATCACCGGCTTCACGCGTAAGAGCATTCACTTCTTCACGAGAAGCACCTTTAGCAAAAGCAGTAACCCCTTCTTTTAATTTTTTAAGTGTTTTGACTTTTTCACCTACTAATCTACCAGATTGTATTTGCTCTAAAGTATCATTTCTCTGACTTCCAATTCTCATTCTAGGAAGATCAAGATATAACCTGCTCTTGTAATCGATTTCTTTTTGATTTGCAAGGTGATATTCTTTAAGATATTGTAATAACTCAGCATGCTTAGGGCTTGTTTGTTGAAGTTTATAATAAGCCTCATTAATATACTCACTATCGATTACTTTTCCTGTAATATCTCTAGCGGGTTTTTTAGCATAATCTTCTTTATTCTTAGGTAAAAAATTACCTTTATTATCAATCCTTACACCAAGATATAACTTATTCCTTTCTTCCACATCCATCCCATACGGTATAGTACGGTACTGATCTCGTACCACTCTAGTCTTATACTTCATTGACGGAGTTCTACCAGTCATTGTTTTCTCTTCTACTTCTCCTGTTGTAGGATTAGTTACCTGATACTTAAAAGTTGCAAGATGACTTAATAATTTAGGGCTCGGGGCACTCCACGCGCTTAATCGTTGGTAATTGTGAACTAAGTCTCCATCATTATTAACGTATTCTCTTCTTACATGATTAGCCATGAACCATTTTTCAAACTCAGGACTTCTAGCCATAATTTTATCTGCAGGTACTTCCCTTTTATCTCCAATACCTTTTCCTCTAATAAAATCAGCTGCAGTAGATGCTGTTAACTTAGCATAAGGAACACCTTTGATATCATCCAGTAGATTATTAACTTGATCGATATAATGAGTTGTAGCTTCTTTTCCACGTAACTGAGCTAACATATCAAAGATCTCAGCTCGTTCCTCACGCATTTCTACACTTAATGTAGAAAGAACTCCAGATTTTTTGATAGCTTCTTCTTTAACAATCAAAGCTTCCTGAACTCTCTTCAACTCAATCATTTTCTTTTCAGGAACTATAGAACCATCCGGTTGACCTAAGGCGTCTTTATATCCCATAACTAAACTACCCATAGCAGTAAACTCTTCAGATACATCTAGCTTCTGCTTTACTCCAGCTGGTAAATTTGCCATCCATGTATCAAGTCTTAGGAATGTTTTAGCAACATCGTTCCAATACTCTTCTGTGTATCCAGGAACTGTATTCTGTTCTATCCATTTATCAATAGTGGTTTTGTATTCATCACTAGTTCTAGATAATCCTTTATTATTAATAAGATCATCTTCAAACGCACTTAATGCACTATTAAACGCTTCTTTCTTATCAACGTATTTATAATATTTGGATGTTCTTCTTCTATGGGCATTCAAAGCCTCAGCTTTAAGTAGATCATCGCCCGTTTTCATGGTACCATTGGCATTATGGATGGAGTAAAGCTGGGCATATTCCTTCCATCGCTCGGCCATGTTATCCGCCTCTTCAAAATTCTCATATTCAGAGAACATTAGATTAGCTTCTGCACTAATCTTAGCCAGAACTTCATTTCTTTCCAACCAAGCAGCTAATCCAATATCAGTCTTTAGTAACTCATCCTGTGCTTCATACACTTCTTTATCATAATCCTGCCACCAGAAATTGGTCTTCTCAGTAGATAATGCTTTATACGCTGTACGTAATACTTCCTTAGCAGCTTTGATTTCCTGATCTGTTATAGCGTTAGTAACACCAGTTTTAGCTTCCTCGATCTTAACTTCAAGCTCTTTTATCTTCCATCGTCCACTGATAGTCGGGGCTATAAAGGAAAGAACCTTTTTCTCAACAAATACACCATCTTTTTTCTCAAAAGTACTATCTTGAGATAAAGCAAAATCCCAAGTCTTCTCAAGATTTGTTCCTGTAATATCAAGCTCCTTAAGTAATGGTGATATCTTAGCCATAAAAGCCATTTCATTTCTAATAGCTTCTGCCTCAATATTAGAGATTGTATCTTTAATGAACTTAGCAAAACCACCTACAATAGGATCCGGATTAGTAGTATAAGATTCAAACATAGTTGACCACCAACTGGCGTCTCCTATTTTACCTTGAAGCATATCTCTAACTTTATCCTTACTTAAATAAAACTTTTGATGTTTATCTGTAGCTGCCTTTAAAGCCTTTACTGCAGTTGCTTTCTTTACCCCTGAAGAATTTGCTATAATACCCTCAAGTTCTTTTTTTCTAGCATTAAATTCGGTATCCCTTTTTTTATTGGATTCCTTTACCCATTCGTTATAAATATTAACAGTACCCTCTTCTTGAATCTCTCCATACAATTCAAGACCAGTCTCGATATTATCACCCAGGTTGGCCATGAACTTCTTCATAGTACTATCCTGAGGGATACCGGCTTCTGCCATATCATTCTTAGATATAGCCACAAAGTTATTCCACTCGTTCAGTAATTTACTATAATATTGAACTAAAGCTAATGATTCATCATTATATTTGATAGCTTCAGCTTCAGTCATCTTCGAAATATCGGTCTTCTTGATGGATCGTAATTCTTTTAGGATATCCTTTACAGCAAAGTCTAGATTACCTAAAGTACTAACCAGACTACTGGCCTGTTGAGCCACCGTCAAATTCTCATGAGCTTTTTGTTGTTCTTCAGTAAGATTTAATGATTGTGCGCTTCTTAAACGCTCAGACATTGTAGTAAGTGCTTTTGCAATCTCTTTTTTCGATTTATCAAAGCGCGCTTTATCTTGAACACCCATTCCAAATCTATTCACCTCTCTCTTCTGAGCTTGGGTTAAAATATTTAACTTATCAATTATAAGCTGTAGGCCAGATTGAGAATTAGCTTTATCTATCGCCTTAACAAGCTCATCAACATGGGCTCGTTCAGCTGCAGCAAACATTGCAATATCTTTATCTGTAACCTTTATAAGGTCGATTTTAAAAGACTCATTGGTAATCAACTCAGACAATTCATCAAGAGTCGTATCCACTTTAAGCTTCTCAATCTTAACCTTACCAAAGTTTTTCCTGAACCATTGTTTAATATGGAACATGATCTTATCTATGATAGAATCAAATTGAGGGCTCGGTTGAGAAGACGCGCTTAATATCTTTTCTATTCCTTTATTATTAATAGCTTTTTGCTCTAATGCGTGTACAATAACCTCTTCTTTAAAACGAGGGGTATCTACAGAAAGAGTAGGGTAATTCTTAGTTACATAAGCAATTATATCTTCACCTTCTTTAGTACCAGCAACCTCATTATAAAGGCTATCAAATAGTACAGGATTGGTTATTCTTACAGATGCTACGATTGGATGAGAATATTCGTGAAATACTAGTTCTAAAGTGGCTTTACCCTCAATAAAGTAGTTCGTCCCATCGTAAAAGAACGATGGTTGATTGTCGTACGGAGTAGTTGTAGTGGCCAACATTACTGTAGCATCTTCAGCTGTAATGGTCTTTGACGCAACACCTGTCTTGTTCTGCATCACCTCAGCAAACTTGAACACAATCTCTTGGGCCCTGCTTTTGTTCTGTACATCTGCAGCATTCTTGATCTCATTCATGATATCCACTTCAGGTTGAGTTTCCTCAATCTGCTCAAGGGTATCTATTGGTGTAGCCGCAATAGGATCTGATTTACTCCAACCCGTATATTGAGGATCTTCGAATAATTTCTTATCCGCCATGGCTATTAGTTCACCGGATGTTGTAGTAGGGGTAACGCCTTTTCTTACATCTCTGCTAACATGACGACTTAGAATTGTATTAGCCAACTTTGGGTTAACCTCTACAAATAACTGAAACTTACCTACCTCAGGAGATACTATGGATTCATTGTTTATTAACCATAACTTCATAGCATTGTTAGAACCTACATCCGCTACTAAAGATTTCCATTCTGGTGACGTTTTATTTGGACATGCTGCCATATTACTTACAATTTTCTTCTGCGTTATTAATATCTTGCTGACTGATCATCTGTTGTTTAGATAGGATATCTAAGATATCCACTTCTACTTCAGATCCTGGATTAATATATCCAAACTTATCAGCAAGTTGGGTAGACAAAGATCGGAAAAATTCTGACTTAGGAGCTGCATTTAATTGAGATTGTACTTGAGTAGGTAGTAAATCAGATAAGTACTTATCAGTAGTTATTACTTTACTAGAAGGTATTTTAGAAATAGCTTCATTTATCTGTGCTTTCCACTGCTTAGTATCATATTTAGCACCTCTTTTCTGTATTCTTTTTTCAAACTCTTCATCTGTAAGATTTATAACTTTATCAAAAGATTCTGTATTATTTCTTAAAAGGTTGGTGTTAGATGTAAACAACGTTTTATTTTCAGAAACCGCTCTTTTTCTAGCAACATCAAACATTCTTTGCATCATTGCATCATATTCACTATTCCATTTTTGAGAACCCCCATCTTTAACTTGATAAGTTGTTACCTTATATTTGGTAGCTATAACCTCTACTGCTTTATTTATTTCTGTAGAATAATCATCATCTAAAGAAATAAAGTCACTTCCCCCTTGTTTCTTTAAAAAACTCTTACCAATAGTAGGATGACCAAAGATGATCTTATCAGTTGGTAATATTGCAGATTGTACTTGAGTAGGTTTATTTACTACCTCAAATTCTATAGCATAAGGATACTGACCAACATGTTTATCTGTTACAGATTTTTCCCAACCTTCTTTTTGCCAAGTTTGATCTTGATATTGTTGTGTAAACGGAGTAACTTTTGTAATTCTAGTGTATACTTGTCTTCCTGTTTTATCAGTCATTCTTATAACTTTACCAACAAGATCTGATATCTTAGATAAACCATAATCTTTGGCCATTCTTTGTATATCAGTATTAGCTCTAGTAGTTCTAGTTCTATCTCCTGAGATAATAAGATCCATAGTAGACTTACCTTTAAATACATCTTGCATTTTTCTACCACCCTGACCATCTGTAAAGTTTTGTTCTATAGGTGTTAATTTATCAGCTTCATCAAATTCAGCATTAGATTGTACTACAACTTCAGGAGCATTCATCTGAGTTTCTTCAATCAATGCCTGAGCATATCCGCCTTCCATGAATACAATCTTCTTACCTGCAGTGAACTGGGCCTCAATCATCGCGATCTTTTCAGCAACTTGCTCTTCAGTATCTTTATCTGTTATAGAGATTCCACCATATGGGTTCTCTTTCTCAGCCGGGCTATTGAATACAAAGTATGCATTATCAGCGTTCATATCAATGATATCTTTTAACTCCTTGTAAATTAACGGTCTCTTAATAAGAATAGGATTACCTTCGTCATCTGTTTTACCAGTATTCACGTTAGCTTCTTTACTTAGAGTAAATACCCCTCTTGTAGCAGTAGGGAATATAAACGGTGAGTTATCAATAGTAGTTAATCCACTTTGACTATCGCGTAGTACATTAGGTGTAGCTTTTTGTGTCCAATCGATACCAGCAACCCTTGTTGATTTATTAGTAGTATCATTATTTGTCTTAAACTGAACTAAGAACTGATTAAGGATACCAATATCAGCACCATAAGTAACTCCTTTATCGTCCACACGAGTGATATGTTTCTTAGAGTTTTCAAACTCTGCGATTTGACTATCAGATAACTTCTTCCATTGTAACTGATCATTGATCTTCTTCATACCTTCACTTACAATTCTAGCATAATCATCATATGGTAGAATCTTATTAAAAGCAGTTTCTGAACCATAAGAAAGACCCGATTGCATAAATCCAAATAACGATAACCTCTTAAAGAACTCATTAATAAATTTATTCTCTTCACCCACCTTTTTAGCACTCTTTTTATCTTGAGCAATTAAAACAGCATCTTTTGATAAGCTTTTAATATCATTGTAATACTGAGTAGTTGAATCTTGATCTAGATCACGGGCGTCTGTTAATAACAAGTTCATATGGTTAGCGTCATATTCTCCACCTTTTTTAGGAGCACGTATAGCAAATTGCTTTAATACAGGATACTTCTCTTTAAGTAATGGATAATCACTTAATAACTTCATCATTCTCTTAGGATAACTAGCCTCACCTGCTTTGAATAACTTATAGAAGTTAAAGGTATTATCAAGAGCCTTATCTCTCAAGAAATTCTCGTACGCTGTCTTCTTTATTCTAGCTTCATATTGAGTTTGGTTCTCACCTGATTGTTCAGGCTCATTAACTAGAGCCATCACTTGTTGGTTGAACTCAGCATTAGTTGATAAGGTATTGATCGGATACGAGTAACGCAAGTATTCTCTCTCTACTACGAAGTTTTCATATTCTTTTCTTCCGCTTTGAGAATTGGCAAAGGCGCCTGCATCTACAGGAGCTAACCCTTGAGTAATATATCCAGTTGGTCCTTTAGCGGTTGCTAAATAAGCAGCATTATTGAACTCTTGTTCAATGTTCTTAATGTTGATGTGGATAACCGGTTTAGTCTTACCCTTCTTTACAAACGCTGCCTTATTAATACCTTCGGCATATTTGATCGGAGTCTTGCTCGTACGAATACCTTTATAGTATTCTGATTTACCAGCTTCTACATCTTTGATCTGATTAGTAAAGATGAATGATATAAAGTTATTATCAAACTCAGTAATGAATCGCTCTTTAGAGTACCCGGTTTGCTTCTCAATAGCTTTTATTTGAGAATAGTTAGCAAGGATCTTGTTCAAGTACGCGTTCTTTACATTGTTATTTCTTAAAGGAAATAGCTTACCCCAAAGTTGAGATGCAAAATCTTTAAGGAAGAATCCACTGATAGAACTATTCTTCTCAATATAATTGATGATAGAACTAGGCATGCTTTCACTATCATATAGTTCTTTAACCTTTTCAGCTCTAAGCTGTGCTTCATGTAAGCTCGGTACCTTTTTAGTATCAACATTAGTCTTAGCTTTGATATCATCATACCCTCTCATCATATCTTCTAGATAGATGTAGTGTAAAAAGGAACCTTTAGCCAGATTACTTGATTCATTTTTCGAAGAAACTAACTTCTTCATATTATCTAGACTAAGTGTTTTCCCACCTTCTAGTAATGTATTCATCAGTTCATAACGCTTTTCACCACCAGGTAAAACATCAGGATAAGTTTCTACACGAGCTCTATGCTTAATTTGTTCTTCTATATACGGAGCACTCATTAAATCACCTAATATACCATTGCTTAGTTTTCTAGCATTGATATACTTTCTAGTTAATGGATTTGATACAAAGTAAATGGCATCTTCTATTGGCACACCCATTTTGTTTAAGAACAATAGCATAGGGGTAACCTCTTTATTACCTTGAATAAAGGCTACCCAGGCGTCTTTCTCAACATCTACATATCCATTTACCAACTGAGATTTAATCTCGGCAATAGAGTTCTTACCATCTTTATCTTTTAATGCAGATAATGAGATAACCTCAACTTGTTTACCCTTATCAAGAACAACCTTTTTATCCTTCATGAAAGGCATCTTATTCGTTTTAAGAAATACATTTACCGGTATTACTTTACCTGAAGTAGTCTTAAATGTAGGTAGTAAGTGAGCACCTGCAGCATCGAAAATAGGATTGTACTTATTATCAATAGCTACGATACCTAATGAACCCATACCTGCTAAGTTATCTTGATGTTTCTTCAAGTTATAATCTTCTTCAAATACACGACTAGGACTAATTCCTCCAACAGACTCTCTATCTTCTCCCGCCATTCTACTAGCTTTGAAATCAAAAGACTGAACTTGTGATTCTAATGTTCTAGAAATAGGTTTAACTAAGTGAGTATCATTTGGTGTTAATAACGGTGCAGCATTATGATGAAGAGATAGTATAGAAACCATATCAGTGATCAGATCATTTTGAACTGACGCAATGAAATGTTTCTTTTGATCTTGTAAATCGGTATACTCACCTAACAATTTCTTATACTCAGCATTCTTTTTGATGTTAGTAAGGTCAATCTGATCTTTATGTAACTCTTCAAAGATAGCATCGATCTCATCAAGACCTAATGCTTTGATTGCTTTGTAAGCTTCATGGATACCATTACCTTTATTTTTTAATCCATCAAGACTTTCATAGTTATCAAGCACTTGTAATAAAGCATCGTTATCCTTATTATCAATAGCCTTTTTGATATCAATACGTACTGGTGAAGTTCTGAAATATTCTATAAATCCAGCTTTGATATCTTCAAATGAAGACTGAGCTTTAGCATCAGCTAATTCTTTTCGTGCAGTAAGTGCTGTAAGAGCCTCTGTATGATCTTTCTTCTTATCTTTTAAAGTAGCCTTAATCTTAGCAAGACTTTCGGATCCTAGGATACTACCAAATGATTTTTGAATCTTAGCATCAATCTTAGCCATCTCAGCATCGATATCTTTTTCCCAACCATTACTCTTAAACTTATCACCACTGATCAATGTACCATTTCTAGTAATATGAGGGAAGTACGTAGTTAATTTATCCACGTCAAAGTCACCACCAGACTTGGCCACAATCTCAGAAGGAAGTATAATTATAGATCCTGCAATTGGAGGTAAGAATTCATATACTTCCATGTACTCCATAGAGTTTAATCCTTGTACAGGAATACGTACACCGGTAAGTGTTACTTTTTTACGATTCTCATCAATGTTTAACCACTCTTCAACTCGTAACATCTCATTTAATCTAAGCCTGCTCTTTTCAAAGTTAAGCTTACGTTTAAACTTTGTAGTTGCTGTTGCAGGAGTAGTATCCCATACAGCTATTGTACCATCAGGAACATACCCTCCTTTATCATTCTTCTTAAAATAAGTAGTTTGAAACAGATTCTTAAAATTACCTTGAAGTGCGATTTTAACCTTAGAGGCTTTAGTTGCTTCACCTTTTCCTGAAGTATCTGGCATATAAAATGGCAAACCACTAGTTCCAAATCCATACAATGCTTCTTGTTCATCTGTAGGTTTTGTAAACTTATTATCTTGAGTAAAGCTTACAGCAACTTGCACTAAAGCTTCACCGGTCATATTTTGTTTTATGATTCGGTTATTGATAATAGACATCAGTAAGCGCTCAATTTGAGGGCCCGAGAATGAACTACTTACATCGCGTACTAGATTACCTTTGGCGTCAACATCTATAAAGTCGATCTCATGTTTTGCAAAACCTTGTTTGGTTAACTCCGATCGGATATAATCTCTCATAGGTTCTAAAGGCCCTACAGGAACACGAGTATTCACATCTTCACTACTCCAACTCCATCCTAATGATTTAACTAGCTTTTCAACATTAAGCTGAACCAGTCTACTCATACGATTCTCAAACGATCGTGATAGTTTAAACATATCTGAGCTCTCCATTTGTTTTGCTTCAGACATCTTATTCCATGCAATATATCTCTTATTAAAGTCTTCACCTTTTTTATAATCTACCGGGATACCTTGTTCGATTAAACCCGAGTTTAATAACCCGCGTAACTGAGTTGAGAAGATCGTTTTACCTTTATAGTCCGTATTAAGATCTAACTGATTCTTTAAGTTTCTTAAGAATATAGTATTCTTGGTAAATACATTACCATCCTTACCTGGCGCAAACTCTAAATCAGAAGTATTATTTCCCTTAAAGATTGAATCTGCTTCTTTCTTATCATTAGATGTAATGCTTGATAACTTTGAACCTGATTGGAATAATGCATAATCAACCCCTTCTTTGATCATTTGTTTATGGATAGCGTCTAAAGGAGAGTTTTGTATCACAGTAGGTATCATTGGATACAAAGCAAACTTATGAATTGCTGTAATAGGAACTGTAGGAACACCTCTTGTGTTCTTTAAGTTACCCGCATGCTGAACCTTGTATACCGGAAAAAATTCAACGATATCATCTGCACTAAGTGTTTCACCTGCGATTACTCTTTGATAAGCATTCTCTTGTGCAGGACTCCACTTACTCTCTATCTTCTTTAAGATCCTATAAGCATCAAATGAAACCCAACCTTGACCATCACCTTCAGTCATCTTGTTGTAGTTTGCCATCTTACCGCCGGTTGGTTTTGCAGAAGTACCATCCTTACCATATAATTCTTCATTGATCTCCTTATTAGAAATCTTAGGATTGTCAGCCTTCATATTGGCTATAAACAACTTCCCCAAAGTTTCATAATAAGCAGTTCGTACATTATTATCTTTTAAAATAGCAGTATTAAAGGTACCATCAAACTCACGTACTGGCGACTTCTCAAGAGTAGCCGCATAAGATCGCATGTAATCAAGCTGACCTTTAATATTCTTAGAACTATTTACATAAGCAAGTGCTATTCTATCTGTAGCGAAGATATCACCACTTGATGCAAACGTTGAGTTCCTTTTATTGAATTCTTCCTTAGTATGATTGTATTGAAAGGCATCTCCATAAAACAGTGTCATCATCTCAACCTTATGTATCCAAGAATTTACAGCAAAAGATCTCATAGCTGCTGTTTTAAGATTAGCTATAAGTGCAGGATTCTTGTACTTGTATTCATATACCTTTGGTTTTTTATTAAAAGATTCTTCCTCTTCTTCAAAACGAGCTGCTGGTGCAGGTTTATTAACCTTTTCAACAGCAGTCATCTCTGCTATTTGAGCATCAGTATAATTACCACTAGCTTTAAGAATGTCTTGGTAAATCTTTGGTTGGATAGCATCATGTAAAAATTCATCCTTATAATATACATTAGTCTGAGCTAGTATGTTATTACTATAATCAGCTTCTAACTTCTTAAAATATGTAGTGAACCCGTCTTTAATATTGGTATTTAACTCTGCATACTCAGGTGATTCTAATACACCTGTGATCCCATTAGGACTAGCCTTTACTGCAGCAATGAAGTCATCTTTTAATAATGCAGCCTTAACCCTTTTACTCAACATGTTATTGTCGAATAAGGTAAACTTAGCAGCATTATCAAACCCAACTACTGTGTTGTAGAAAGGATCGTTTTTTACCATATCAATTCTTAAGACCTCAGCTTGGATATATCTCTTTACAATCTTCAAAGCCTCAGCAGATCCTTTTACATATGTGCTTCCTTTAACTGGTAAAAAATCCGAAGAGCTAACATATAAATGATTCTGTGTCTTATCTGCGTATGTATATGCAGTAGATAGCTTAGTAGAAAAGTATGATTGTTTAGACCCGTGTTGAGGTTGTCCAAAGAAACCACCATCTAATACTGAGTGAAGGTCTGTAATAAATTTATCAGTTAAGTTCATCCCTGATTGAGCTACTCCACGATCGGAATAATCATAATCTATAATCATGGCTCCACTAAGGTTATTCATGTTTATGGTATTAGGATTACCCTTAGAGTCTTTTCGTCTTTCACCCCATCCTGGTTTAGTAGGATTGATATCTAATACAAATAGAGAATTCAAAATTACAGAGACCTGTGAGTTAGTATTGTTTAAAGGATCTAGATATTCCATGTGTTGCCACATAGGATCAGTATACAAGTCTTGGAACTTCTCGACCTTATTAAGAGCATCTGTAATTCCAGTCATTGTACTATTTAGTGATTGTTCAAACTGACGATCACCGGATGCAGTAACTCTACTTAAACTTGAGTACTCATCAGATAATTCAGCCTCAAGCTCAGCTAATTCATTCACCCTTGATGCTACATTAGGAACATTAACTAATACCCCTTCTTTCGCATTAGGCTGCAATCTGAGACCTTTAAATGAATCTTTTAATATAGCAATAGGATTTGTAATCGGAGCTAATGTAGAGTTGTTATTGTATAACGCAAGAGTATCTGCTATGTGATTCACAATAGAAGTAGTTTCCACCTCTTTTCTAATAGCTTCATTATCGGTTAACTTTATACCAATTGCTTTTAAGAAGTCAAAATGTCTACCAGCTTTAACTTTATAACGGATCTCATTCTTAGCTTTAATTGGTACACTCTCAACAAACTCTTCTATTACAGCATCTAGTTTAAGAGTATTAATGTTATTAGCACTCTTATCTATATAATCACTTTCTTCATTTGAAGACAAGAAATTACTGGCCCATTTACTAACTATCTTTTGATACTCAGCAGAAGCTCTACCTACTTTATAAGTAAGCATACCATTAGCATCTTTATTAACTATAAACGAGTTAATAGGAATACGTGGTTTATTGAACGCTTGCCAGAACTTAAGCCATAGATCTTTCTCAGATTCAGTTTTAACAGATTCTATATTACCATTCTTACTGATCAATTGTAACTCGGGACTTCCTAGCTTCTCTAATAATTGAGAAAATATAGGATGACCAGTTTGAGAAAGGTCTACTAACTTGTTATTTAACTCTTCTATAGAAGAAGAACCACTAACAGTTCTTACTAGACTATTCCATGTAATAGAAAATGAAGCAAGCTTAGGAAACCCGAGACTGTTCATTACGAAATCTCCACCTGGATTAACATCGATCAAACTTCTTACCACGTATAAAACTAACTTGTCAGCAAGTTCTTTTGAGGATACATCATTACCTGCTCTGTTATCTCTTCTTGAGCTATTGTTCAAATCTTTTTCATCAGAATCTACACCAACAGAATCGTCATCTTTTAAGATAGGCGCCTTCATTAGTTCACTGAAACTACTATGTTCTTTATAGAAACCCATTACACCAGTTTCATCCTTCTGGTTATTATGATCTCCCCAATTATTAAGGCCGTAATTTATAATATCAATATCACGTTCCTTAAGTTGTTTTAATTGCTCAGTCCATTTATTAGGATCCTCTGCAGTTAGTTTTTCATTGGCTTCTAATTCAGCAGTTAATACCCCTAATCGAGTATGCATCTTAATTTTAACAGAATCAAATACCTTATCTCTATTTCTAACAGTTAAGAAGATCCTTGGTGTAGAATAAGCTTTGCCAGTTTTAGTAATATATTCAGATACTAAACCATCTATACTATCCACAAGTAACTTAGATTCTGCATAGTTTAGTTGCCCTTCTCCAACAATAACCTCTTCTACCTTAACTATCCCTGAGTTAGCAGAATGGAATATAGCATTATCTGCACTAGGGCTGTAATCATTAACATCTCCTTTGTATAACTTATTGAATATTTCAGTCATTACATTAATAGAATCCGGTTGAGTAACAACATCCGTAGTTCTTACACCAGAGAAAAATGCTTTTATAGCATCCCATATTCTTTGGAAGATGTTTCTCTTTACAGATCCTCTTACAGATGCAGTACCAGCGCTCTTTGCAAATGCACGGAACTCTTCTGCAATGTATTCTTCCAATTGTCTAGGGGTTGCTTTATTAAAGTCAACTGATTGTAAAACCTCAGTCTTAACACCATCGGCATTAAACTTTTTAACTACCACCTTAAATGAACCGGTCTGCTTAGCTACCTCAGCATATAATGATTTCTTCTGAGCAACCGTCAAGTACAATTGACTAAAAGCATGCCATGCCTCGTGATAGATATGAGTATTATCTGAGCCATTGTATAATGTAATTCCAGCTAAATTCCAGCTAGCCCAAGCATTCGAGTTAGCTATGTTTCTTAAAACATGAAGAGGGATTACTTTAGCTAATGGACTACTCTTCCACCACAGATCAGCGGCAGCATTCTCTGCAGCAGTCCCCATACCTAAGATAAGTCTATTAGTATCCAAATCGTCCGGATTTGATTCAATAACCTTACTAGTCACTTCAGCAGCCTTTCTGTTCTCTGGTAATTCTTCTTTAGCTACAACACCTTCTTCAGATAATTCCCACTTAAGATATCCATTAAGTGCGTGAATTTCACCTTCAGCATTAGGTTGAGCTTTGATTTGAAGATAAGATAGTAATAGATCCTCAACATAATCCTTAGTCTCAACTGTAACAACACCCGCATTTACATTAAAGAAATCATAAGTCTTAGACTTAATCAATCTATTATTGATATTAACATACAATTGTTTCTTCTCATCCTTGAACATCAGTTTAGGATTAGTGAACATGTCTTTTAATATTTTACCTGCATTTTTATCGTTAACGTTAACAGTAGTACCATAAATCATTAGTATAACTTCACCAGTAATAGGATTAACTCCTATGTTAAACTTACCTTTTGCATTATTAATAAATTGTTTTACATATGCTTTTTTATCATAACCGTTCAATAAGACCCCGCCTTTCTTAACAGGTTGTGTAAGTACATTGATAATACTTTCCATTAACTCTGTATTAAAAGGAATTGGAGTAGCTTGTAATTGAACAGGCCCTTGCACATTGTTTAATGTAATATAAGTAAACCCAGTAGTGGTATCATCTACTTGAATTGAATCCTTTTCTTCCTTTGATAACTTATCCCATACTTTTGATAATGGATTAAGTGACTCGTTAATGTATCCTTTACTACCACCGGTTATATTCAACATCACTACTTTACCAGGACTATTCTTAATGGTATTAATAATACCTTCCGTAGTATCAAATTGCTCTTTTCTAAGTGCTGTAAATTCTTCTTTGAACTTAGCGATTGCAGTCTTAGCTTCTTTAGCTGTGATTTTACCTGCAGATAACTCTCTGTTTATTTTATTAGTATATGTATCTACATACGAGTGAATGATCTGTGAATTTACTTTCTCGTTATTTGGTCTTAGAGAATAATACATTTGACGACCATTAACTGCATCGATCTTACCATTCTCATCAAATAGAAGAGGTGCTCCGTTGTTATCAGTGATCGTAAGTACATAGTCAGACTGCATTAATGATTTATCATTAGTAGCAACACTAGCTGCTAACTTAAATCCTGTATGTCCGCTGTATTTTAAAGTAGAACCATCACTTACTTGTGCCCCTTGGAACGCTGTAAGTAATGCTTTTAATGTATTATACATCGGCTTCTTAGCCGGATCTTTAACGTTATCATATTCTTTTTTACCAGTACTTGGATTAATAACAGCTTCGAATGCCTCTTGCCCCGTAGTTAGTAAATGACTCCATGGGGCAGCAACAAATCCTTGCGCATCTTCTAAGATGCTCCATAAAGTTCTGTTTAATATTGCATTCTTGCTAGGGCGTCCTTGCTTTGGTGCAGGATGTGTATTAGCATTAGCAATAGCTGCAGCTTGTATTGCAGGATCAACTCCTACAACGTAATTTCCAACAGCATTTATATCTTCAAATTCTGTAATTAAAGTATTAACAGCAGCTCTGTCAACTCCTTTAGATTCTAATCTATCAACAAGCTTATTGTTCTTTTCAATAGTCAAATAAGTTAGTGCAGACTTTATAGCCTTTGGTACCATCTGAGTTGCAGATGTGGCCATTCCAATATTATTGGTACCCTTTAATCTCTCAGCATAAAACTTAGTTACAAAATCTTGTAAATCAAAAGGTGCAGGATTTCCCTGCGCGTCTTTAAGATTGGCTTTGTCAAAAGCTTTTAATTCGTTAATAACAATCCCTATTACTAAAACAGGATCTACGCTACATGGTTTACTTGCCATTGAAATATTTATTAATTAGTTTCTAATCACATGCCTTATCAGCATCTTTTTTTAAATCATCAGGATCTCTTTTCAACATAGCAGTAATTTCATCTGTATTATCTTCAATGTTATCAGTAACATCTTTGATAGCATTCTTATTACTTTCAATCACTTCCTTATCTTCTGGCGCAGCTGTATATACATTGGAGATTAAATCACCAGGTCTATTTATACGTGTTACACTAGTATTAGCAATGTTGAATCTTTCATCTCCTAATTCAACCTCTAAGATACCAGATTTTTTGTTAACTCTTACTACAGAATAACTATTACCAGTAGCCCCCTCTTCAGTAACAAAGTTGACAGTCCAACCTTCCTTTTGCTGAGCAGGCTTACTAACAAAAACCAGATTCCCTATATTAGTGCTATCTATTAATAACTCATCTTGTTTTGCAACATAAGAAGCTTCAATAACCTCTATAATAGTAAATGCATTATCAGAATCTGCTTCATCTAGTTCTTCAGCTTCTTGTAAAGCAAGATCTCTTACTTCAGCACCTTTCTTTTCATAGATGGTTTCTAATGACATCAAATCAACAGCATCATTCAGATCGTTCTTAAAGGTCTGTAACTTTGTCAAGTTCTTTTCTGGAGCACCCTTTACGTTAACAACAAATGTTTTCTTAGGTACAAATTTCTCTACCTCAGGTATATACTCATGAACTAGTTCTTTTGGATCTACTTGAATCAAAGCATCTCTAACATTTTCTATGTATCCATCATCATCAGTAGTAGTTAATACAGGAACTATTTCTAGACCTACAACCTCTAATCCCGTACGATGTTCTAATAAATTCTTGTATAAAGATAACTGTGCACCATAAGCTTTACGCTTTTTAGATGACGAGTTATAGTCTGTCCACTTATCAGCGGTCTTGATATCATAGATCTTGAACTTACCTTCTGGGGTAATAACAAGTAAGTCCATTGTACCGGCAATGTTACGCTCTTCTTCACCAAAGGTTCCATACAACGTCAATCCATTACTTACAATCACCTCTCCTCTAGAATCTAAAAGAGCTTTGAACTCTTTCATTTGAATCATCAACTGATCAAAGGCCTGCTCAGAAATCTTAGGTTTAAGTGCTTCTGTATAATTATCAGCACCAGTTTCAAAGAAATCTCTAACAATAAGATCTATCGAGTTACCTCTATCTGTAGACTCGTTATATGCAAGCTTGTTTATTAACTTAACAAATTCATCTTCTGTCTTAACTTCTTTAAGACCTTCAATCAATAACTCGATTTTAGCGGGAGTGAATCTTGTTTTATAAGTCCCGTCTGATTGTTTACTCTTCTCAAAAAACTCACGTACTTTAGGATCCGCTTTAAACTTTTCAACCAAGGCCTCAGGAGAATATCCTGCCTCACCCTTAAATCGGTTGTAAATAGCAACCATTGGTTTCTTACCATGAAACTCAAAGTTGTTCTTTGCTATCTCTGCAGCAATTGAAGATACACGTTCGTCATATAATTCACCGGCTATTGTATACCCATCATCGTTAACTATAGCATCTTTAGTTTCTTCTTTGATATCCTTAACTATGGCCAATGCTTTTTTCTGAGCTTCAGATTGTGAAACTTCAGTAGTTTCAGTAGATGCTTTTAAAGCAGCTAGTTCTGCTTTATGTAAAGAATCAATAGGAAATAATTCTTCTTTTGCTCTTTTTTCTATATCGGTAGTAGTTGTAGTACCGTCTTTAGAATCTTCAACTTTAATGTTATGCTTAGCGATAAGCTTGCGTAACTCTAATTCATTATCTATGAAGTATTGATCTACTTGTTGATCAGTTAAATCAGAGCCTGCTTCTACCGCCATCAACATAAAATCACTACCTATTCTTGAGGCAACTGACTCAGGAAGTTTATCATTATTATAAAGATCTTGAATAGATTCAACAGCAGTATTAACAGGCTTAGTTTCTACTTTAGCTTTCTTCTCTTCAGGTTTTACTTCAACAACCGGTTTAATCCCTTCAGGCTCTTCTGCTTTGATCTTATCTACTTCACTAGACTTAACCATCTCAATCACCCCTTTCCAAACTTCTATCGCTTTATCAAAACGCTCACCACTGGTTATTTCGTCATGATTTTTAACATCGATAAATAATACAGGGATTAAAGGTTCTTCACCTTTCTTTAAAGCAGTTACAAATAAATCCCAATCTGTCGGTGAAGGTGCAAGACCTGTTGCCTTCATTAATTGATTAACTCCTTTATTAGCTTGTACACGAGTAAGATATTCATTTAATCTTTGCTTAGTATTTTCTTTAGCCTCTTTAAATAAGTCTTCATAATGCTTACCAATACTCTGTTGAATCTTTAAGAAACCTGCAGGATCTGCTAATATATTAATACTATCAACCAGGTATCCCATTTCTTCTTTAACCAACATATGATCCTTAATTAGGTCATATGCTTTATTAACCTTCTCATCGAAGTAGAAATCTCCGTTTGCTTCAGCTAGAAATCTTAGGTATTTAGCAAATGCAGTTCTTGAGTATGTATCCGCAGTATCTTGATGTAATGCTCTTGCCTTTTTAGGATTTGCATATTTTGCATCCTTAACAGGAATTATAACTTCTTCGGAACCATTTATACCAGGAACCGATACATTATAACTAATAGTTCTTCCCTTTGCGTTTTTGTTAGTAGACATTACTTTAAAAGGTATTTTACCACCTTTAATAGTAAGATAACTACCTGTTGGTATCTTATCCTTCTCTACCTTAGTAAGACCCTTCTTAGGACCCTTTGTATAATGATCCTTTATATTTTGTTCATGGTGAACATTGTTATGAAACTCGCGTAATAATTCAATCTGCTTATTCTTCTGTTTGATCTTTACAGCATCGTCTTTATTAGTAGGATCTAAATTCTTAACCTCTGCTTCTAATGAAGCTGCGTAGTTTCTCACACTTGTCGGGTTTAACAAGACCATTAAATCTTGTAGACTAGCATTCTCTAATGGTCTTGATTTACCAGTAAAGGCTTCAGCCATTTCTCTAAGACGGTTACCATGATCAATAAAATTCTCTTTGGCATATATCAAATGTTCTTGAGCTTTATCCCAAGCAATAGATGATAATTGCTGTGACATATAATCAGCAGTTCCTTGTTTAAAGTTATTAGCCTTATAAGGATTTGGGTAATTAGCATTAACTTCATCAAAGCTTTGCTTAATAGTCTCAGCTCTTTCGATCAATTGATCTACTTTACCAACAGCTTTAGCACCAACTTTCGCATCTACTGGACTATCAAACCATCCTATTGCTTCTTCTGGAGTAGCTTTCTTAAGTTCTTTAAGCTGGTCCATGAATATGTCATAGTGTCCCGTAACTAATGCTGTATGAATATGACTAAATGACGCCGCTCTATCAACATCCTTTACTCCGTTTTTATTACCTGATTGAATTGCATCATACATGTTTATGGCCAACTCATCTTGTTTGATTAGATTAGCCATATCCGGAGCAAAGTATTTAGCCGGATTTTCGTAAAGCTCGTTTAATGTCTTAACTGTATTAGCAACCTGTTCGTCACGTTCTGCTCTATACTCTTTGTATTTCTTAGCACCAAAGGTTTTATCCCATACTTTTGTAAGAACTTTCATTGGTGCAGACATTGCAGGTTGAGCCATAGCTCCCATTAAAAAACCACCTGCAAATGTTTCAAGGCCTTGCATAGAGGCTTGATGTTTCATACCGGTCAGAAAATGACCCATATAACCTTCGTACACTCCTCTATTAGGATTTGTATATATTTCATTAGCATTTAGCTTAGATCCTTCTGAGATGGCTTCCTGAAGGTTTTCCTGCACACCTTCTGCAAGGTTAGCTTTCATATAACCCATTCCAAACTTACCATACTCTTTAGGTGTAAGTAATTTCTTACCGAAGTGAGAAAGGTTTTCCATGATCCCATCACCTAATGCTTTGAATCCTTTTTTACCTTCTTTACCGAGCGCTCCAAATACAACATCCTTTGCTGTATTCTGGATACCTCTTTCGAATGGAGCAAATAGAGTTTGGTACATTAATTTGTTACTGAACATGATCGCCGGCATATTCCAAAGAGCAGTTCTTCTTGCTTCTTCTTTAGCTATGTTCTCGATCTTAACCATTTCCTGACCTTCAGGTTCGGCACCATTATTAGCTTCTCTATATTTCTCTACTAGTTCTTTGGTAACATCCATTTGGACCATACCTCCTTCAAGCTTTGACTCACCTACTGCAGACTTTATAAGTAACATGTCTTTAGCAAATCTTCCAAAGTTATCCGAGACTCTAGCGAATTCGTTTATCTTTCCAGAAGCTTTGGTATACTTAAGAGCATTAGTACCACGAGCAATGTCTTTTCCTAACTCCCATGTGTTCTCAAGGGGATTAATAGCTGCACCAATTTTACCTAATCCTTTACCACTCGTTTGCCAGAAGGTTCTTAAGTCACTCATATTACTAAGACCTTTACCAAGATCTTTAGCACCATCTAATATCTTAGCTCCTTTACTCATGAGGCTAGTAGCTTTCGCAAATCTAGCTCCCATAGCAGGAAGTGTAAGCCCAGCATCAAGACCTCCTGTAATAGCAGTAGCTCCTGCTAATGCGAGTTCTTCCAGTACAAGTTCGGCACCTATACCGACAGTATACGCTGAGTTAAGGAATGTATTATTAAAGAATGCACCGGCGCCCTTCTTTGTAGAAGAACCGATCGCCATTGCTTTTTGCATTTCACGAGCAGTCTTTAAATCTGGAGCCAAAGGATCTGTAAACATATCACCCCAAGATCTTATTCCTGACATGAATCCTGACTTAACTAATGTAGGCCATTGAGACGCTGCTCTTGTAAACTCATCACCAAATGTTGATTTATCATTATATAAAGCTTCGTTATTCCTATTCGGGTTAAAACCTAACTCATTGAAATGACGACTGCTAAAATACTTTTCAAAGTTAGCACCATCATAATCTCCGTTATAAGTATACGGCTTCATGTAATCATTTGGTGTCTTTGCTGTATTAGCAACTTGATCCAAGTAATTACCTATAGAGTTCATATACTCTTTAGTACCGCCTGATTTTAATCCAGGATTTATACCAGTCATAGGATTACCTTTAATCGTAAGTGCTGTATCAACACTCTTCAGATTAGGAGTTCCTTGTTCAGGTGCGGATGCGGGGGGAGTAAATCCAATAGCTTTGTTGAAATTGTTGAAGATTTCAACATCAGGATCAATTCCTTGAGGTGGTTTAGAATCGGCCATAACTATTATTTTTTATTAGCTGCTATATATTGTGCTTCTGCTGCGATGTTTACTTTTTGCATTTGATCAAATGATGCCATTGCTGCTTTATCTAAATCAACTACTTGTTGATGGGTCTCAACAGTCTTCGATGTAAAATCTCCAACTTCCCATTTACCAGTTTCGCCATTAAAGAATTTTGGTTTATAACTAAGAGAATAGCCGTTCTTATCTTTTATAAACTCGGCGGTTCCTACTATAGCTTTAGGAAACTCATATTGCTTACCACTATAATCAATGATGTTTATTAAATCCGGTTTAGCTTGACCTGCATTAGTAGGGGTCTTAACATTCTTATTGTTGTAGATAATGGAAACCTGTGAAAGATCTACTCCATATAAAGGACCAGGTGTGGTTGAAGTTCCTATGTATTCTTTAAAATCTTTAGGATCTAACTTCATAGTCAGTGCAGAAAGATTTTCATTGTTACCCGCTATAGGACTTTCAGTGAAACTTAACCGCATATTTTTATTATCCTTAGCCGTTGATAATATCTTATTGAATAATACATTAGACATTCCTTTAAGAGGCTCGCTATTACCACCTACATTATCTGCTGTTGGTGGCCCACTGATTATATTAAACGATTGTCTCGGGTCTGATTGTATAGCAGAAATAACAGATTTCAATCTTGCTGTTCCAGAATCAGATCCCATTTTAGTATTAACATTATTGTATGTAATGGCATTTGCTGACTTAGTATTCCCTCCTTGAGTAGCATTATATGTAGCACGGAACTTATCTTGTAATAAAGTATATGTTTCTTCAGCTATATCAAAAGCATCATCATAACTAGTAATATTATTCTTAACCATATACTTAAGTAAGAAGTCATCAGGCATATCTTCAGTCAGCATAGGGATGCCTGACTCTTGAATTAAAAGATCTGCATCTTTATAAATCTCTTGACCTGGACCTGCTTGAGCTTGGATATTCTTAACCACACTATTTGCAGCTTTAATATTACTATTAATTATAGCATACTTACTCTTGTTCTTTGTATTGATATTTGTAATCATATCCGCGTTTTTCCCCATGAAATCTGTAGCCCAAGCAACGTTAGAATTAGGATTCTTAGATTGATCAAGATAACCAACACTGTATTCATAGGCTTCTTGAATAGTTTTAAACCCACCTCTTTCTTTAGTAGCCTTTGCAATTTCTTCTGGGGTTTCTGCAGTAGATCCTGCACCAAGCATTTTATCAAGATATATCTGAGCTCCTTTATTACTAGGGTCTTTTGCAGCTCTACGCGCAATAGCAATTGTTTCTGATAAGAAAGAAGAGTTTAAGTTATCAGCATCCTGAGTAACTTTAGTCACTTCTTCGCTTCTACGATTAATAGCAACATCCGGATCATCAGATATCGCAGTTGCCCAAGGCGCCGTATCATCAACAGTCATTGTACTAGAACTAGCACCGGGAAGGAACCCGTTTTCTACAGCTTGCTTAAACTGGATTAATTCTTTCTCTCCATTGATATGCATTGCTTGTTTAAGAGCATCATGTTTAAATCCAAGATTAGCTAATGCAACTCTGTTTCTTTGGTGAACTTCTTCCATTGCATATGGATTAACTTCAATATTATGTTTCTCACCACGTTGGGACATAGTTACAGCCATGTTTTGTAATCCGCCAATCAATAACGTTTGAGCTCTTGCATGGTCTCCTTTTCTTCTTAAGGTAGCAAGATCTTTATTCTCAGTTGTATTGTTAATGGTATTTAATATCACACCATTTTCTGACTGTGTTTTAGATAGAGCCTCTCCTACACCACCTATATTAGCAAGAATTGCATGATCTTCATCTGATAATCCAATCTCAGCTTTATCCTTTTTTAACTGCGCTTCTCTTGCACTTACAGTCTTTACTGCATTGTCGGTCTCTTTGACAACTGGGGTAAACAGATCATTAAAGATCTTAATCTGATTATTAAGATATTCAGTCTCAACTGCATCTTCAGTACCTGGCGCAGCACCAGAAACAGCATTCTTTCTTTCTACATAGGATTGAGTATTGTAATTAGCAGTTACTCTTGGATCGTTACCGTACGTAGATTTAAAAAGGCTGTATAGGCCACCTTCTATTAATTTACCATTAGTGTCTTTAACAATCCATCCGCCGTGAAGTTTATCTTCACTTATACTTAAGTTGGCTTTAACTGCTAAATCAACTGCGTCTTTTTCCCAATTGTAGTAAGGAGTATACTTTGGTATCTGAAACTTTAAAGCATCAGCATCCGACATATTTTTAAACTCTTCAGCTTTATATTGCAACTCTTGTGCACCAGGTTCCCATGCGGATCCTCCACACTCTTTAGGATCTGTACAATCCTTTAGGTTCTCATGCTTCTGCATTCCTGAATGGAAACGCTTAGTTTGAGTTATATCCTGAAAGATGTTCTCATCATCAAAGAATGGTTTGAATACTGCAGAAGCTTGATTAAGATTTTGCTCCTGAGATAAATCTAATCCCGAAATTCTTTTTATGTCACCATCAACCGCATTAAAGAATGCGTCTCTCTTTTTAATATTACTATCTCTCATCATCGGTGAATTAAGAGCACTGGCATATATACCATTAATCTTACTATAAGCAGCATCGTACTTACCTTGTCGGGCTTGTAATACATTACCTAAGAAATTATAGTCCGGCTGAAAGGGCTGGATCTGTGGTATATAGTCGGTTACATTTGGGATATATGATGACATAATTTAAAGTGTAAATGTATTAAAATATTATAAGTTTGCAAATAAACTTTTAAAGTTTACGAGTAAGTATCATCAACATCAGCAGCCGTTCTCATAGGGTAGCCTCCTGCCATCGGATTATATGGCATAGAGGTTTCAGCATTTTTACCTGCCTTACCTGTTACTATTCTAATAGCTTCATCTCTTGTAAACTCACCATTCTCTGTAAGACGCTTAACTGCGGCTGCCATACTATCCCACTGATTGGTTTGAGCTTCTGGTTTAATAGGCTTACCATTAGTCCATCTGATTCTTCCACCACCTCTAGGATCGACCTTATATTGATCGGTAAGATCATTTAAGTTAGCTGTATTGTTCTTATTGGTAACAGCATTGTTATAATGATTAACCAACATATCTCTACGAATACCTTTAGCGTTATCGAAATTTTGATCTCCGGTTATCACATTATCATAATGTCTAGTGCTTGCTTCTGCATTATATCTAGAAGCATCATTCATAAGGTTTTTATTTCTTATCTCGAAATCATTAGCTACACCTACATTTAAAGTGGCCTCACGTCCTAAAACATCTGCTGCAGCCTTAGCACCTTGTCCCTGTATTTGAGAGAAGCCTGCATTGAATGCTTGAGGATTAGTAAAAGCGTTAAGACCTTGAGTTCCTATGTTAGCTAGTTCCATATTAGCACTTCGCTCACGACTTAGATCATAAAATACAGGACTGAATGGATCCACTTGAGGTTTCATTTGCCAAGGGTTACGCTTTTTAACTCTAAAAAAGTTAGCAGCGTCTGCACCTAATGTAACTTGATCTTGTAACCACCATGGAGCAACACCTTGTATATTCTTATTTACAATAGGAGCACCCGGTTTAACAGGAGCAAATTCATCTGCTTTCTTTAATGGTGTTTTTGCTACTGCAGGCGCATCTTCGAATTGAAGTTCTTTACGAGACCTGTGGTAATTACCCCACTTCTTATCAGCGTCACGAACATCACCTTTAGCATCAATAAAACTTAATTGTTCAGTTACCTTTTTAGCTAATGCTGCTGCTTTAGTAGAATCCATATTAGGATTCTTTTTCATGATCTGAGCATAGGTTTTATCATAAGTATCTTTCTTATGAAAAGCCTCATACTCTATTAGATCTGCTTCTTTAGTTGGGTCAAACCCTGCTTTGTTTTTTAAGAATCCAGGATTACCAGAAACCCATTCCTCATAAGAAACATCATCACCGTATCCAACGACTCCTTTAGATTGTTGACCAATACGCTTATCGTAAAGATCACCAGATCCTTTTATCTTATTGGCTTTAAAGAAATCAATCACCTCTTGATCGTCTCCATAAGGAGCAACGGTTACAGGTGCTTTAGA
>Ga0307378_10000898_pt1 | contig 49798 bp, 43 predicted proteins | sample UN1MG_FD_202238 | JGI IMG/M metagenome (GOLD analysis project Ga0307378, IMG submission 202238) | Soil microbial communities from Risofladan, Vaasa, Finland - UN-1 | ecosystem: Environmental > Terrestrial > Soil > Coastal area > Acid sulfate soil | place: Finland: Risofladan, Vaasa | collected... | reverse complement strand
AGTAGCAGTGCTACTACGGTTATGTTGGTGGGCTTTGTTAATGCGGGCCTTATGACGCTTACCCAGGCGATAGGAGTAGTGATGGGAGCCAATATCGGTACAACGGTCACAGGCCAGATTGTCGCTTTTAACTTAACTAATTTCGCCTTACCTGCCATAGGTATTGGATTTGCATTGAGTTTTTTTACAAAAAATAAAAAATATAAAAATATTGGCGAAGTAATTCTCGGTTTCGGTATTCTCTTTCTGGGGCTAAAAATCATGACAGACTCGGTAAAATTTTTGAAAGGTCAACCATTTCTATCAAATATGTTGATCGCCGTCGGCAATAAAAAAAGCCCTGTTTCAGGTTCTCTTTTAGGGATACTGGCCGGTCTGTTTACTACCATGATTATTCAAAGCAGCAGTGCCACTATTGGGTTACTTATAGCTTTAGCAAGTAGTGAATTGATCCCTATTCATGCAGCTATCCCCATCTTGTTAGGAGATAATATCGGTACTTGTATAACAGCGCTACTGGCCAGTATCGGCACTTCTCTTTCTGCCAGAAGAACAGCCCTGGCTCATGCGGTTTTTAATATTGTAGGGACTGTTATTATCCTTATATTATTGAACCCTTACGAAAAATTAATAATATTTCTATCCCCCGGGAATATACCAAGACAAATAGCCAATGCCCACACACTCTTCAATATTGTAAATACCATTGTTCTTTTACCTTTTGTTTCCTATTTCGTAAAGGTCGTTACCTTTTTAATCCCTGGAAAAGAACCTGGTTACCAGTCACAATCCTGTTATCTGGATAAACGGCTTATAAAAACACCGGTAATCGCTTTAGAACAGGTTAAAAAAGAAATACTCCATATGGCTAAAACTGCTGAAGAGATGATCCATGACGCTTTAGAAATCCTTTTTCAAAAAAATAAAAATAAATTACAGGATATCGATAAAAAAGAAGAAAAAGTTGATTTATTACAGAAAGAGATAACTGACTATTTAGTCGAACTATCGCAAGAGCCCATGACCCCAGAGATCTCAAAAAAAATTAACTCTTCAATTCGCATGGTTATCGATATAGAGCGTATAGGCGACCATGCAGAAAATTTAGCCAAATTGGCAAATAAAAAGTTAGATGGTAATTTATCTTTTACTGAGGAGGCATTACAGGAAATCAGAGAAATATATCAAGAAACCTTTCATTTTTATAACGACATCATAGAGTCCATAGAAAAAGAAGATGGAAAATTGGCTCGCGTTTCTCTAGAGAAAGAAACCATAATCAACAGGTTAAAATATAAATTCAGCGACAATCATATCAATAGATTAAATCAAGGAACCTGTGATGTCATGTCGGGATTTATTTTTTTAGATATATTAACGAACTTTGAAAAGATTGGAGATCATTCTTACAATATCGGAGAAGCGGTTTTGGGTATTAAATGATTCTACGGCGAACAGAAGGCAACGGATTAAGTACAAACAACGCTTACAGTGCTGCTTACAACCTTGCTCATATCCGATGACGGCAAATCGCTTTTGTGATTGCTTCGAACAAATGAGGGCAATATAGTACTTCTTCACAGCCAAGTTTGTGAAGACTGGATTCCCGCTTTCGCGGGAATGACGAAATGGCCAAATGGATTACTCCACAAATTTAAGAGTGAAGGGGCACTAGTTCATTTTAGAGGGAAAAAGTCGTGGTTGACAAAATTTCTTGCTCTGCTCAAAAGATAAAATATTCCATAGAATAACATAAAATGATAAAAGATAAAGCCAAGAAATTCGCAAGAATCAAATTTGATACGGCAAATTTTTCTCTATTTTATTTGTGGTAGCATGACTTATTGATATTATTCAAGGTTGATATTATTCAAGCTCTTTCAGGAGATGCTGAATATTTTACGGAGTACTTATGAAAATAGATAAAAAAACTGCGATACGTGTCAGTCTCTGGGTCTTAATGTATTTTCTGCTTGAGGTAACCATTAAGGGATTTGCCAATATTTATGGAGAGTTTTTGTGGTTTAAGGCGTTGAAATACTCCTCGGTATTTTGGACCATTCTGTTGGCTAAGGGTGCTCTGGGGCTTCTTTTCGGGACGGCCTTTATCCTGGTTGCAGCTATCAATGTTTATCTGGCCAGAAGAATGGGTCCTCCAAAGGACCCGTGGGAGCTGTCTTATCGAACTCAAGGTATAAACGAGGTGCATGTCATACCTCTTAAACCGAAAAATGTCAATAAATTGCTGCTGGTGGTCTGTATTGTTCTCGGTGTCATCATGGGAATGTGGCCGGCTCTTCTCCAATGGGACACCTTTTTAAAATTCTGGCACCAGATGCCCTTCTCTCAATTGGACCCCATTTTTCAGAAAAATATCGGATTTTTCGTGTTTACTTACCCAGTTTATGTTTTTTTACAAAAATGGCTTTTTTATGCCTTGATCTTAATCACCTTACTGGTGGGTTTCATCTATATAAAAGACAAAGCCATGAATATCCATTTAGACAAGTCCATGTTCACCAGAAGGGCCAGAACACATCTGTGTGTGCTGAATGGTTTTATTTTGCTCCTCATTGCCTGGGACAGCAGGTTAAAAACGCTTGGGCTTCTTTATTCTTCCCGTGGGGTAGTTTTTGGCGCAGGCTATACGGATATCAATGCTCAATTGTTTGCCTATTGGGTTTTCATTATTTTTGCTGCGATATGCGCCTTTTTATTCTGGTTTAATACTACGGCTCAAGGATGGAAATGGCCGCTCATCGGTCTGGCCACATTGTTCAGCCTTTCCATTCTGGGAAATGAATTTTATCCCTGGGTATTCCAAAAATTTGTCGTTTTGCCTAATGAATTAACCAAGGAAGAGCCTTATATCATGAATAATATCAAGTATACCCGCATCGGATACAATCTGGATAAAATTGAAGAGAGGGATTTTCCGGCTTCTACGGGTCTGACTCTGAAAGATATTGAAAAAAATTTCCTGACCCTTAAAAATGTAAAATTATGGGATAAGAGTCCACTAAAACAAACGTACAGCGAATTGCAGGAGATGCGCTTATACTACAGCTTTGTCAACGTGGATGAGGATCGTTACATCATAAATGGCGAAAAAACACAAATAATGCTTTCTCCCCGCGAGTTAGATCAAGGCAAACTTCCCTCTCAGGCACAGACGTTCGAAAATAGATATTTTAAATTTACCCATGGTTATGGCCTGTGTATGAGTCCGGTCAATGACGTAACCGAAAAGGGATTGCCTAATCTGATTATTAAAGATATCCCTCCGCAGAGTCAACCTATGCTCAATATTACCCGCCCTGAAATTTATTATGGGGAAACAGCCAATAAGTTTATTATTGTCAATACCAAATCCCAGGAATTTGACTATCCAAAGGGAGATATCAATGTTTACACGAAATATAAAGAAAAAGGCGGAGTCCCCATTGGTTCTTTTTTTAATCAACTGGTATTTTCCATAAAATATTTAGAGCCTAAGATTCTATTTACCGGCTATATACTTCCGGAAAGCCAAATCCTGTTTCATCGGCAGATCAGGGACCGGGTCAAGACACTGGCACCTTTTTTGACCTATGATCGTGACCCTTATGTAGTAGTATCGAAAACAGGCCGAATTTTCTGGATTCAGGACGCTTACACCACAACCGATAAATATCCCTATTCCGAACAAGTTGCCTCATTCTCCGATGCGGACCTGCCTTCCCAGGTGCCGTCTGCGCTTGTTGCAGACCAACAGGGAGAAAAAATCAACTACATCCGCAATTCGGTAAAAATAGTAATCGACGCATATAACGGGGAAACCACTTATTACGTAGTGGATGAGGCGGACCCGATTATCCGGACCTACGGGAAAATATTCCCCCGGCTTTTCAAACCCCTTTCCGAAATGCCGGAAGATCTGCGCGCCCATATCCGCTACCCTCGGGATCTGTTTAGAATCCAGGCCAATATGTACCGAATCTATCACATGGGTAATGCTCAGGTCTTTTACAATAAGGAAGATTTATGGGATTTGCCTATGCAAAGAGGCCTTACGGGGCAGGGCGGCTCCCCGATGAGGGGGTATTATATTACCATGCGATTACCGGATCGAAACGAAGAAGAATTTTTGCTTATGGTTCCTTTTACCCCTGATAATAAAAGCAATATGATTGCCTGGATGTGTGCACAATGCGACGGCCCGGATTATGGCAAGTTGCTGGTATATAAATTCCCCAAGGAAAAATTAATCTACGGCCCTCGTCAAATCGAAGCCCGTATTGATCAACAAACGGAAATTTCCAGTCGATTAACCTTATGGAGCCAACAGGGGTCGGATATCTTCAGAGGGGATTTACTGGTAATCCCCATAGAGAAATCGATTCTTTACATTGAGCCAATTTTTCTTATTGCTAATGATCAAAGCAACCTGCCTGAACTCAAGCGGGTAATTGTCGTCTATGGAGAAAAAATCGAGATGAAGCAAACACTCGCTAGCGCTTTGGAGAATATCTTCGGCAAAGAAGATGCCGGTGCCTCTTCTTTATCGGCTGCGCAAGGTGAGCAAGATAAACAAGAGGCACAAGATGCACAAGATGAACAAGATGAACAAGGGTTGGACCAGACTCAAATCAAGGAGCAATCCATAGCCGATCTGGCCAGAAAGGTTACCCAATATTTTCAATCTGCCAGGGGAAGCTTTCAAAAAGGGGATTGGGTTGGATACGGACAATACCAGGAACAATTGGAAAAAATTGTTCACGATCTGTCCGAAGCCTTGGAGAAAAATGATAAAATACATAGCGCCACTACCGATCACCAGACACTTACAGATCATCAGACCATTACCGATCATCATCCTGATCAGCAGATTTCCGACAGCAATAGTTCGAAGAAACTGACACAACGTAAACAATAAACAGGGTACACGTGAAACCTGGTACACACGTGGTAAGATGCCTGCGGGCGCAATCCCGCAGGCTCGACCCGATTGGATATGCACCCGCTGCCGGTCACTTTGAATGATAATGATCCGGTAAAAGCTGTCTGGCCAGGTCTATGGCCTCTTCCCTGGTTTGAATTTCCCCTTCAGCTCTGGCTTCTTCCAGAAGATTGAGGATATCGCCTATGATGGGACCAGGGGAAAGATGAAAGTAGTCAAGCAGGAACTTTCCATCCATGATCGGATGCTGCCTGTTTTTCCGCCAATCACAGTAAAAGCCCATCATTCGAGCAAAAAGATCATCCAAGTTATCCAGGTCACCCAAATCACTCAGGTCATCCAGATCACTCAGATCACACAGATCACCCATTGTCCTGATCTCGCCAGGAGTAGCATTGGCAAAACCCTTAGTATCATCCGTAACGCACCTCTTGGCAGCCTTTTGGTGTGCCATACTGAGAATCAAAGCGCCTATGCCAGCATCACCGAAATCCCGAAAAAAGCGGTAGAAATACCTGGGTGTGCAGCAGCAGCCCCGGATCATTTTCCCCGGTCTTTGCATCCCCTGAATACAGGCAATGGCGTATTTGCGCTGGGGAGTACTGAGGCAAAGCCACCGCAGAAATGAGTCGAGCCAATTCCAATTCTCCCTTGCCCGTACCTGGGACGGGGGGGCGGGGGGACTGCGGGACAAGGAGACATCTCCCCATCTCCCCCTCTCCCCCTCTCCCCCTCCCTCTGTCTCCCTCTCCCCCTCCCCCTTTCCCTGCTCCCATACGTGAGGAAGCATGGAGAGAAATGCAGCCAGTTTCAGGAGGGGTTTATAGGTTGTCTGATGTCCTGCGGCTTGGGAGAGCACGTTTTGTACTATCTGGATGCAGTCAGGGTCACGAATTGGCAAACTTAAGAGGATTTCCTCCACAGAGGCCAGGATTTGAAGAGCATCAGCCCAAACCCCGGTAGAAACCTCATGGGAAGGTTCCCCTTCCGATTCCGGCAATTCCGGTAACCTCGGCAAATTCAGCGACTTTGGCAATTCCGGCAAATTCGGTAATCCTGACAAATTCGGCAAGCATGGCAAGGCCGGAGAAAAAAGTATGGGGAAAAGGCCGTTTTGATGGAGCAGCTCAAAGGGAGAGATGCTCTTATCCAGGGAGAGGATCAAAAATAACTCTTCCCGAATTCTCTCAGGAGCCGTGTTCTTGACCAGATCACGATCACGCTGGATGAGTTCTCCGGTTTTATCCTCGATCAGAAACTCCAGTTGCCCTGCAAATCGGTAAGCCCTGAGTATCCGTAAAGGGTCATCGCGGAATACTTTTTCGGAAATCGCACGTATGGTTTGTTTGGCCAGATCACTGATCCCCCCAAGGGGGTCGATCAGGCACAGGGGGGCATCACGGTTCAAGAGATTCTTCAGGTCAACAGCCATGGCATTGATAGTAAAGTCCCTCTTAAGAAGGTCCTGAGCAATGGAGTCTCCCTTAAGAGGTGTGAAATCAAACCAGTACTGGTACTGGGCACTGGAGGGGCGGCACTGCCCTTTGATCTGCCCCTGGCCCCTGCCCTGCTCCTGATCATTGGACTGGCCCTGGCCCTTGGGCATGAACCGGAAAGTAAGAAATTCCCTGTCCAGGCAGATTGAGTGCCCCAATACCTTTCGAGACAGCCTTTTGAGAAAAGATTCAGGATTGGTATTGATGGCAATATCGATATCTTTGATCGGGCGATCCAGAACAAGGTCACGGATGGTCCCTCCGATCAGATACCCGGATAGATCCATCTCATCAAGAAGGGCGCAGATTTGAAAAAGATCCGGGGACTCATTCAGTTGTCTTTTGATCCGGTCCAGGGTTTGGGTTGAGATAGCGTTGCAGTCTTTGGACACTGATGGCTCCTTCTCTCAGTAATTTGGGCGGATGTGTGGTAAGGTCAAGAACAGTGGAGGCAATCCCCCCTTGCGAAATTCCCCCATCCAGGATCAGATCAACTTTCGGTGCCCATTCAGTTGTCAAGTGATTCATCTCCTGCAGCGCAGGCATTCCGGATATATTCACGCTGGTGGCAACCAGGGGAAGCTTGGTAAGGCCAATCAGGTCAAGGAGTAATTGACACTTCGGCATCCTCACCCCAATGGTTTTGGTTCCTCCGGTAATCAGATTCGGGATTCGATCGCTGGCCGGGAAGATCAGGGTCAGGGCTCCGGGCCAGAATTCCCGGATGATTTCCTGGGCTAAGGGAGAAACCTGGCCGCAAATCAGATTCAAGCCTATTAAATCGGGCAACTGGTCAGGTCCGCTCACCAGGGCAGGCAAAGGTTTTCCTGTTGGCCGCTCCTTCATGGCGAAAATCCGCTCAAGCCCTGCCTCATGAAAGGCGCTGCATCCCAGGCCGTAGACCGTATCCGTGGGAAAGATCAAAATACCGCCATTTATGATTACTTCCGCTGCCCTTTGGATGACCGATGCTTCCGGCTGACGAGGATCGACCTTGATAATCCGTGAAGAGAAATTGCCACCGGAACTGCCAGCGGAACCACTGGAGAAATCACCAGAGGAATCAGAGGAATCCTCAGAGAAATCACCGGAGGCTTTACTGGAGCAATTACCATAGAAATTACTTTGAAAGTGCTGCATTCTTTTTCTCTATTTCCTCTTCCATTTCCCTTTTGAAGTTGATCAGCTTCAGCCGCAGTTCAGGAAAGTGGAGCGAGAGAATCTGCACAGCCAGAATGGCTGCATTTTTGGCCCCGGCTTTTCCGATAGCCAAGGTGCCTACCGGCACACCCGCAGGCATCTGCACCGTGGCCAGCAAAGCATCCAGCCCCTGCAATGAAGATGAGGCAATGGGCACACCGAGGACAGGCAGCACGGTCCAGGCAGCCAGATTCCCGGCAAGGTGCGCTGCTCCTCCGGCACCGGCAATAATAACACCGATTCCATTATCTATAGCATTTTGGGCATACTCAGCAGTCTTCTGAGGTGTGCGATGTGCGGAGAGGATGTCAATCCTGTACTCCACACCAAACTTTTCCAAAGTCTGGGCAGCCTCTGACATGATGGATAGATCGGAATCACTGCCCATCACGATTCCGACATACGGTTTTTCAGACACTTATGGTCCTCCCTGAGTGGTATCTGACGCGATCAGATTACTCATGATAATATATTGAAACTTGATTACTAAATTTTCATCCGTTATTGTCCAAACTTATATTCCGGCCTTTCGCCTTGTTCCAATTCTTCTATTCCTATTAATAATTCTTTGATAAGGCTGTAGGTTAGATCTGGATTTTCCTCTACACATTTACCAATCTTTGCCCAATGTTCGATTTGACCTGTTATAGATCTATGGTCAATACGGCTGTATTTTTTTGCCTCATTGACTAATTTTTCTGATATTCTTAATACAGTGGCCATGTTATATATATCCGTGTTAGATATCTCGCTAAATTCGCGATGTAATATTTTGTTTATATTTTATCGAAAAACATAGCAAATTGAAATGAGAGTATTCTCATTGAGATCCCTTGTCACACCATCCCCCTGAGTGTTTAATACACAGCGCATTAAATACGCGGTCAGTTAACTGGGCAGTGATCATCGGATAGGCACTTAATACAAATAGTTCAACTTCCTAAAAGCACCTCTCACCGCTTCTTTGAATTTTTGATAGGAGGGTAAATTTTCTAATGCGTTCAAGGAAACTTGTTGTCCTATGGGTAAATATAACTCTTTAATAGTTAATTCGTGGCGTCGTCGCCTAGTCAACCCTTGTCGGGCTATTTTAATGGCATCTTCTATGGTCTGTTTGGGGTTGTTGTAAACTTCAGGCAATCTATCAATACCAAGCTCTTCATCCCTTTTACTTGTACCAATTTCTGCTTTTAGCAGCTCTTTATCGGATAACATCCATGCTTCGGTCATTTGTACAGGCACAATTGCCACCAGATTCTTGCAAAGGTGGTCTCCCTGCACTTCACTTACGGCGATAAATGCCGGATTGATTTTGTTGTTAAATGTCTTTGTATCAGTTGCATCGTCTGCATCAGTGTGGATACAAAGCACCGTAATTCCTTTTTCTTCAGCTTCTTGAGCATAAGATTTTACTGCTTCAGCAAAGTCACTTTTTTCTTTTTCTATATATTGAACAGGCAAAACTTCAATCTGTCCATTACACTCAAACGCTACATCCTCAAAAGAACGTTGAATAACGCTTTCCAAAAATCGAACATCTGTTGAGCCTTCAGTCGAAAACCCAATGATAATCTGGTTACTCATTGGATATACTCTTGATTGCGTTTTCTGTATCAGCGGTCTCTAAATATTTGGTGACCTCGGCCAGGGTAAGCTTACGTTCTGGCTCAGAAACAGGGAAAAACCTCAACTGGGGGCGATTTTGCTTTTTGTTTTCTTTGAAAACAGGACTCATTTTTGTTATTTTAATTTTAATTTTTTTGCCTTCAATTTCAGTTATAAGTGTATCGAGTCTTGATAACCACACACTGACATTGCTATCGTCTTTCCATTGCATCAGTTCACGAACCAACACCGGCGAGTGAGTATTGACAATAACCTGCCGGAGTAGTGCATCGGTATCCGTAAAATCCATGCTTAAATCTTTTAACAGGTGTGCCATAGCCTTAATACGGAATGGATGTATGCCGTTTTCAGGTTCCTCAAAACAAAGTAAACCCGTGTGTTTTTCGTCATACTCAAGGATACAAAGGGCCAATAGGCGTAACGTACCTTCAGAAAGCACTCGTGACGAGAACTCCTTACCATCTTCCCCCTTTACTTTAATGATGAATTGACGGTTTACCTTATCATCGTAAACGTTTACCTCTGTAAAATTAGGTAAGAAGCTGTTGAGTGTGCGTGAAATTTCTTTAAGGTTATATTGGTTAACCTGTTCAATGCGATACAAGGCAGCCGCAAGATTTTTCCCGCCCGGCGTAATCGTGTCGATCAAACCCACATCCTGGCGTGTAGGCTCCCGCAGATCTTCAGGGTTGAGTTGCAAAAACTTCCAACTCCTCATCTCTTCTTTAACAGCAAAGACATGGGGGAAATCTACTGAATTGATACTGCCTAAAACTGTCTGTGCGACAGCATTAGCTGACGTTGCTTTGCCACCCTGCCTGCCATCCTGCCGGATTTTAATTGTTATAATTCCATTTTGTTCTACTGTTGATTGAATAAAAGGGACTCTCGAACCACCAGCTTTTTTTGTTTGCCAAAGTGGTTTTGCTTCTGTGGGCAGACTTTTAACCCATTGGTCATCTTCATATCTTATCTTTTCTAAACATTCATAGTTTACGAACAAATCACCAATGCCTAATTCGTTAGGCCTTCTTGCAATGGTAAGTGTGTAACGTAAACGTGTATTGTTCAACTCGGCTTCAGCGCCCCAATTATCTTTAACCGTTCGATTTACCAACATTTCCACGATAAAATTCATCTCCGAGGCGTACCAGTTCTCAGCGTATTGGGTAAATAATTCACCGGGGCTTCCACGCTGATCTCTAAAGGCAGTTTTTAAGTCCGTTTCAGCCAAACGAGCAAGCAGCCGCAACGCATCAAACAGGTTACTTTTACCTGAAGCGTTTGCCCCCGCCACAATAGTTAATGGTGTAAATGCCATCTCAAAATTTTGAAACGATTTAAAACCATTTATTTTTATACTGGTTATCATCTTGCCTACCTCTGCTAAATAATCCGACTCAATGCCCGCTTCTTGATAACTGCAATTTAGTAAGGCTTTTACTTTATGGTGCCTTTTACCTCCCTTTAAGGGTGATCTTCATTATTATATTGCCTATCCAAAATTTGATCAAGATAAATCAACAACTTCTTCTCATTGGGAACATCTGAACATCTGGGTAAATCCTTGACATTCGACACTTATATTTGTGTTTGAGGTCAGTCCTTCGTCGAATATCAAAGTCTTGCTCCCTTGCATTTTTTGCCCTCCTGCGCCTTTTGCCCCCCTGCGCCTTGCAGCAATCCGGCCTAAGATATCATCCTGCCTTTACTCTTGACAAATAGTAGACATATAAATATAATGTCTACTATAAACTAGACAATATAAGGAGATGTTAATAATATGGACATTGGGGAATTTTTTTGGGATGCAACGTTGGATGAACTCAAAACCGGGTATATTGAAAAGGAGAACTATTTTCTATGCCTGCTCTGCGATGAAAAATTTGAGAAAGGTGTTATTTACCCAGATGAGGGCACACTTTACGAGGCAGGAAGGTATATGCGTATTCATATAGAGAAGGCCCACCAATCGATATTTGAATACCTGATTAATCTGGATAAAAGGCTCACAGGTCTTTCAGAGCATCAAAAAAGCATCATTAATCTTTTTTATCAGGGAAAAAGTGATGCAGAAGTACAGAAGGAGATGGATATCGGAAGCAGATCGACTATCAGGAACCATCGTTTTGCATTAAAAGAGAAGGAACGTCAGGCCAAGGTGTTTTTGGCTATTATGGAACTCGTAAAAGAAAAAAATAACCATTTATCGGCAAACCATGCATTGGCATACCATGCATCGGCATTTTTAAACCCCCATAAAACAGCCAGTATGGTGGATAACCGTTATAATGTCACCCAGGAGGAAAGTGAAGAAATCCTTAAGAAATACTTTCCTGAAGGAACAGAGGGGCCTTTGAAAACTTTCTCCATGAAGGAGAAAAAAAAGCTGGTCGTTCTCCGTGAAATTGCAAAGCGGTTTCAAATAGGAAGCATTTATGATGAAAAGCAAGTCGATCAAATTTTGAAAAACGTTTATGACGACTATGTTACCTTAAGAAGGTATTTAATTGAATACGGCTTCTTAGACAGAAAGCCTGATGGAAGCCAGTATTGGCTGAAAGATGGTTCAGTGAAAAAAGATGGTCCTGTGAAAGAGGAGGAAAAAGATATGGACAGAAAGATGGACCGGAAGGAAGAGCTAAAACAACAATATAAAGAAATAAAAACTCAAGCCGGAATCTACCGGATAAAGAATACTAAAAACGAGAAGATTTTCATCGCAAGCACTATGAACCTGAAAACTATGAATGGAAGGCGATTTGAGTTGGCTATGGGCAGCCACAAAAATAAATTGCTTCAAAGTGATTGGAACGAGTTTGGAGAAAATGCATTCGTTTTTGAAGTGTTGGAAGTCCTGGAAATAAAAGAAGACGAATATTTTGATGCAAAGGATGCATTGGAAAAGCTTGAGGGAAAATGGCTCGATGCACTTCAACCGTTTGGAGAACGGGGATATAATAGGGGATAGGGGATAGGGGATACAATAGGGGATATAATACATAAGTGTTTGTATGCCACTGAATATAGGTTCACTATATTGCGTATTTAGCACACTAACAAATTTGATTAATAATTTATCATTGACATTTTTAAAGTTAGTCGAATAGAATGAAAAGGTAAGCTCATGAATTATTAATTTATTAATTGCCTAGAGTGGAAATGAATGCTTTCAACATCGAAGCTCGTTACCCTGAATCTTTGATACCCCTCCCTACCCTGTCAGAGGCCGGGGAGTATCTTAAACGAGCTGAGGAGGTGTTTCAATGGTTGATCAATCGATTATAGAAGCAGTAAGAAAATACCTGCTGACTCTACGGGATCAAGGGCTTCCAGTTCGGCATGGTGTGATCTTCGGATCATATGCTACAGGGAAATCTCATCAGTGGAGCGACATTGATGTGGTTGTGGTATTGCCTAAATTCGACAAAGCATATCGGCGGCAGGAATTAGATCTGTTATGGCGTACAACGGCGAAAACCGACAGCCGCATTGAACCCGTTCCCTGTGGTGAACGGCAATGGGTGGAAGATGATTCCACCGCCATTATCGAAATTGCCCGGCGTGAGGGTGTACTCGTGGAGATTACCGGTGATTAGGTACCAGCCGGAGTAGTCGGGTATCAGCATAACCTTATAATTTTACACAGGCAAGGGGGGAATTTATGGAATTTCAGACTGTTGCATTATCTATCCCGGATGGTTGCAATCTCATTTTCGGACAAACTCACTTTATCAAGACCGTAGAGGATTTATTTGAAATTATGCGCAGCACCTGCCCGCAGGCGAAATTCGGTCTGGCTTTCAGTGAGGCCTCCGGTGCCTGCCTGATTCGGTTCGAGGGAAATGACCAGTCCCTCCAGGAGGCTGCCTGCGCCAACCTGGAAAAAATTGCCGCAGGTCATGTATTTTTGATCTTCTTCAAGGACGCTTTCCCGATCAATGTGCTCAATGCCATCAAAGCCTGCCCTGAAGTATGCTCAATCTTTTGCACCACTGCTAATCCTGTTGAAGTGGTGATTGCCCAGACCAGTCAGGGACGGGGCGTGATGGGGGTTATTGACGGCTATCAGCCAAAGGGAATCGAGCAGGAAAAAGACCGGCAGGACAGAAAGGATCTTTTGCGGAAGCTGTCATATAAATTATGACAGACCCGCATAGACAAGGAGTCAGGGGTCAGAAGACAGGAGACAGGAGTCAGGAGTCAGAATCCAGGAGAAATACCTGTAGGCAGAGTAAGTACAGGCCGAGGGAATTACGCGGCCACCAATAAAGCCCCTCACCCCAGCCCTCTCCCCACAGGGGCGAGGGAGAAAGACGCTGTCCCTGGCTCAATGTCTACCTCATCTGGCCACGTATTTACTGCGATGTGTAGTAAGCGACCGCTTACGCGGGAATGACAGGATTTGACGCCTCCTTGAAAGGTGTGTTACCCTGACGTGTGTTAGCATAACGTGTGTTACCCTAACATGTGTTACCCTAACACATATAAGCGAATGCTTTAACAAAACAACAATGCCTTATTAAAACAATAATGCCCTATTAAAATAATGCTAGCCATCATCCACGGAAAAATTATCACTCCTCTTGAGGAGATTGAAAACGGCGTCATCCTGATTGAGGACCAAAAAATCCAGGAGATTGGCCATGCAGATCTGGTTATTGTCCCTGAAGGTGCAGAGGTCTTTGATGCAAGAGGGAAGATTGTATGCCCGGGCTTTATCGATATCCATCTTCATGGGGCCAAAGGTCATGATTTTGCGGAGGCAACTCCAGAGGCGATACGGGAAATCGTTGACTTTCACTGTGCGCACGGAACTACATCTTTTCTTCCCACATTGATCTCCCTTCCTGATGAAAAAATATTCACTGCTCTGGAACAATTGCCAAAGGCCTGGTTAGAGACGGGATACTCCTCCTCTTTTCTGGGAATCCATCTGGAAGGGCCTTTTCTGAACCCCTCCTATAGGGGCGTACATAATGCGCAATATTTACGTATCCCTTCAGTAAAAAAAGTTGAGTCTTTTCTTACTCATTCTGCTAGAATGGTGAGAATGATCACCCTGGCACCGGAATTGCCTTATTCATTGGAGGTGATCCAACGGTTGAGCCAGCGGGAGGTGATAGCCTCTATAGGACATTCGGGTGCAACCTATAGTCAGGTCGAGCGGGCCGCACAGGAAGGGCTTGTTCATGTTACCCACACCTTTAATGCTATGGCCGGACTGCATCACCGCGAGCCTGGAGTCGTTGGAGCAGCCCTTGATATCGAAGACATATCGACCGATATTATTGCAGATGAAAGGCATGTTCACCCGGCAGCTTTGCGGCTGCTGTGGCGGCAAAAGGGGGAGAATAAGGTGATTCTTATTACGGATGCAAGTCCGGTTGCGGGGCTGCCTTCAGGAACGTACCCTCTCTGGGACCGCGAGGTCCGGCTGGATGGTAATAAGGTAATCACCACGGATTCGGGCCAATTAGCAGGCAGCGCCATAACTATGGACAGTGCAATCCGAAATTTTAAGGCAGCTACAGGCTGCACTCTAAGCCAGGCTATCCGGCTGGCTACCTATAATCCTGCTGTCCTTCTGGGAATCGAGAGCCGGAAAGGTCTGCTGGCCAGGGGAAACGATGCTGACCTGGTCATTATGTCAGGAGCAGGGACAGTGTCAGGAGCAGGAGCAGTGGATGAGAATTTGCAGATTGAGGCCGTAATTGTCAACGGCGTGATTGTCAGCGGAAAGATTCTCAAGAGGAGGCAGCTTTGATCAACAAAAGGGCATTGGCATTACTCTCATTTATATTCATCTGGATGATCCTGCTGACCTTTTTATGCCAGCGCGATTGTTATTCTGTCCAGCGTGACAAGGCCAAGACCGGTTCATCTACCAAGAGCAGCAAGGCTAGTTCCCCTACCAAGAGCAGTAAGCGCAGTTCATCATCCAAGCGCAGTTCGTCATCCAAACGCAGCAAGACCAGCTCCTCGACAGCCAAAACAAAGTATCGCGTCAGTCGGTCCCGCTCTGCTTTCGTCCTGGAAGGTGAATCAGCGAAGGAATCCCCTCCCCCTTCGAACAATTTCTGTCTCGGCGTCAGGGAATTTCACCGGGGTGATTACCCTAAGTCCAAGAGTTACTTTGAGGCGGCGAAATCGGATTTCCCTGAGCTGCAGGACTATGTTCTCTATTACCTGGCCCGATCCGTGGAAGAGCTTGGCGATCAGCAGCAGGCAATTTCCACCTTTCAGACGCTTCTTTCGAAGTATCCGCAAAGCAGGTTTACTCCTAAGGCAACTTTGAAAGTGGCGGATCTTTTCTTCTTTCTCAAAAAGTATGATAACGCCAGGGAGTATTATCAAAAAAGTCTGGATATCGTGCCGGACAGAAAAGAGTACATCCTCTTTCAGACTGCCCTCTCCTGGATGGATGAGAAAAAGTGGGTTGATGCCCGCACTGTTCTGAAAAAAATCCTTATTCAATTTCCAGACGGCGAGTTTGCCAAGCTGTGTATCACGTGCAACAAGGAGCTGGAAAAAGAATATCATCTTCAGCCCCTGAGCTTTTCCGAAGAAGAGCAAATGAACATAATCCAGGCCCATATCAGGGAGCGCCGCTATGAGCAGGCCCTGGACCAGATTTCAAAGGTGAGGAAACAATCGTCTTCTTCTCAAAGTCTTTCTCCAAATTGCAGGGCGCACCTTCTTTACCAGGAGGCCTATTGTTACTCAAAATTGGGGCAAAAGGACCAGAACCTGGAAACCCTGCAAAAATTGATCAGGCTTTATCCGGCTTCTGACGATCTCGCTGACTCCCTGCTTATTGTGGGGAACCTTCTCTGGAACCAGGATAATAATGCAGAGGCCATAGAGGCCTATAAGAAAGTTGTGCAATCCGTTGGCAAGAGGCTGGGTGCTGCAGATAAGGCCTGGTACTTTATGGGCCGGATCTACGAGCAAGATCGAAATTACCCAAAGGCCATTTCCTGCTTTGAGAGCCTGGTCAGGAATTTCTCAAAAAGTAGCTACTATCCAGATGCACTCTGGAGGATCGGCTGGAATTACTACCAGCAGGGGAAATTTCAGGAGGCCAGGCTGCGCTTTAAGAATGGTCTGACCAAGGTTGATGAGCCCTCGGACAGGCACCAGTTTTTATACTGGCAGGCCAGGGCTGCGGAAAAAAGCCAGGATTCATCAGGGGCCAAGGAGCTTTATCGGACTATTGCCGACGATGCTTACTATTCGTATTATAGCTGGCTGTCTCAGCAGCGTGTCGAAGGATGCGCCCCGCCTCCTCTTATGGAATCCTTTACAGGCGAGGGTGGAGTCACCAAAGTAAGCTATTCGGAGGAGGTCTATTTTCATCTTATCCGGGCCAAAAAACTTATGGAGTATCACCTGAAGGAAGAGTCCTTCGGAGAAATTAAGATCCTGGTCGATACCCGGGAGTCAGATCCCTGGTATTGGTACAACCTGAGCAAACTGGCCGCAAAGGCGGGCCTGACCCGTGAAGCGGTTTTAGCCGGTTACCGGTGCCAGCAAGCACTTTCCAGACAAGGCAAATCGAAAAGTTATGCGGATGTATTGGGATTACTGTATCCTTTATATTACTGGCAGCATATTCAAAAATACGCAGACAGGTACGGCCTCGATCCTTTGATTGTTTGTGCTCTTATGCGGCAGGAGAGCATGTTTGATCCCAGGAGCCTGTCCAGTGCCCGTGCCTATGGTCTCATGCAGATCATCCCAAGTACTGCCAGGATGATCGCCTCCAAAATCAACGCCTTCGGAGGCAAGAGTTTTGAGCTTGAAAGGCTGTATGATCCTGAGACCAATATTGCCTTTGGCTCCTGGTACCTGGCAGATTTACTGCAAAGACTTGAGGGCAACGTGGTCTATGCCCTTATCTCCTATAATGCCGGAGAGGATGCTCTGCAAAGATGGCGCAATCAGTATAGCAAGGCCAACCTTGATGAATTAGTCGAAATGATCTCCTACAAGGAGACGCGAAATTATGTCAAAAAAGTGATCAGAAATTATGGTCATTATATATGGTTGTACAGCAGGCCAGCATCTTTCTCCTCACCTAAACAGGTGAAGAAACAGGGCAGTCAGGCAAGAGGAAGCGATGGGGTCGAGAACAAGGGAAAAGGAACTGGTGCAGGGAATCAGAGAACTGGAGGACCCGACGCAGGGGATGAGGGATTTGGAGGATAATCTGCTATGTACGACATTCTGATTCGCCAGGCCAAAATTGTTGACGGCACGGGCCAGGCCCCTTACGTGGCTGACCTTGGGATAATTGCAGACCGCATAGCCTGGATCGGGGTCGCGGATGCAGCCAATGGTAAATATACCGTTACAGCCGCTGATACGGGAAGATCTGCCTCTAATTTGGGAGGATCTGTCGTTGATGCAGGAAGACATGCCTCCACCGGGCCGCAAAGATCTGGCCATAGAATTATTGAGGCAAAAGGTATGGTTCTGGCACCCGGGTTTGTGGATATACATAGTCACTCGGATTGCAGTCTCCTCATCGATAACCGGGCAGAGAGCAAGCTCAGGCAGGGGGTCACCACCGAGGTAGTGGGAAATTGCGGATACTCGGCAGCTCCTTTGTATTCACCCCTGATTGAGGAGAGAAGGCCGGAATACGAAGGGATTTACGGCCTCTCGCTTGATTGGCGGACTTTCCCCGAATACTTGAAACGGGTTGAGGCTTCCTCCCCATCTATCAATTATGCCTTTCTGGTCGGGCATAATACCCTTCGTGCCTCAGCTATGGGGTTTGGCGACCAACCACCCTCGCCGGACCAGATGGCCCGCATGAGAACCTGGGTGGAAGAGGCTTTGGACTGCGGCGCTTTTGGCTTATCGACCGGCCTGTACTATGCTCCGGCCTGCTTTGCCCGGAAAGAGGAATTGATTCAACTGGCCAGTCTGGTCGCTCATCACAAAGGTGGGGGCGGGGGCATCCTGACTTCCCATATACGGAATGAGGGAAAGGGCCTGCTTGAGGCACTGGAAGAAATCCTGACCATAGCCAGGGAGGCAAAAGTCCCCTTGCAGATTTCCCACTTAAAGACTTTTGGCAGGGAAAACTGGTGGAAACTGGATCAGGCTTTCGAAATGATTGAATCAGCCAGGCAGCAAGAGGGCGTAGAGGTTACCTTCGACCGCTATCCCTACCTGGCTGTACAGACCAGCCTTCAATCCCTGCTGCCGGATTGGGCCCAGGCCGGGGGAAGTGAGGCTATCGTCCAGCGGATTTTGGACCCCTCGGTTCGGCGTAAGATTTTACATTACCTGCTCACCGAGTATCCGGATGAGGATTATTGGGCATCAATTTATATTTCTCTGGTGGCAGATGAGGCCCATAAAAAATGCGAAGGGCTGAACCTCGTCCAGTTGGCCGAATCTCTGGGCAAATCTCCAGTCGAAGCAGGCCTTGACCTTCTTCAGGAGGAGAGGACCCAGGTTGAGATCGTTCAATTTGCCATGAGCGAAAAAAACCTGGTCAGGATACTTCGGCATCCCCTGACCATGATCGGCTCAGATTCAAGCTCCAGGGCCGTGGATGGACCGTTAAGGATCGGCAAGCCACATCCGAGAGCCTTTGGCACTTTCCCACGGATGATCAGGGAATTCTGCCTTGAAAAGGGTATCCTTTCCCTGGAGGAAGGTGTGCGGAAAATGACCGCCCTCCCCTGCCAGAAGCTTGGCCTCAAGGACCGAGGCATAATCAAGGAAGGAATGATCGCAGACCTGGTACTGTTCGATCCTGAACGCATTGCAGATCAGGCCACCTATCAAGACCCTTTCCGCTACCCGGAAGGCATACGGATGGTGATGGTCAATGGCCGGATCTGCCTTGAGGAGGATGGCTCCCTCCATACGGGACAGGGAAGAATCTTGCAGCGAAGATGATGGCCTGGCCCTGGGCGGATAAGTCTACAAGTGTAGGTATTCAGCCAAAAAGGCCTCAATCCCGTCATTCCCGCGAAGGCGGGAATCCAGAAGTAGTTGTTATCACAAAGACTGGATTCCCGCCTTCGCGGGAATGACGGCAAATACTTACACTTGTAGACGTATGCGGCCCTGGGTAGGGATCAAATCGTCTGAAATGGCGAGGGAATATTATATCGAGAATTGGTAACCATTTGGTAACCATTTGGTAACCATCTGGTCAGCATTTGGTCAGCATTGTTCTAAATTTCACCTTGCCTTGCAAAAGGGGCAAAAAACACAATTTATATATTTCAATTAGTTAGCAAGCAAAAGCATACATTTTAGCCAATGAAAAATCCTGGCATCCAATTTGCTCTTAGCTAATAAAGATATGAAAAGCGCGATATCCACCATTTACACCTGTTTTCATTCTTAACATAAAGGGGATATAACTTTATGGATGCCAAGCGAATCTTAATTGTTGATGATGAAGCCAATATGTGCAGCATTATGCAGGATATCCTGATGGATGAAGGATATGATGTGATGGTGGCTGAGAACGGAAGCGAAGCTTTGCAGGTCGTTCGAGAGATTACACCGGATCTGATTATTACAGATATCAATATGCCCTGCATGGGAGGGTTGGACCTTTTGCGTGAGGTAAAGAGCCATCATCCGGATGTTCAGTTCATTATCATGACCGGATTTGGCGAATTGGAAACTTACCTCAAGGCCATGCACAACGGAGCATTCGACTACGTTACCAAGCCGCTGAATATAGAGATGCTGAAACTCATGGTGGCCAAGGTTCTCGGTCAAAGTAGATCATTTGCCTCCGCCATGTTCCAGGAGAATTAATTCTCAGGAGTCAAAATTTTGAAGTCAGAAATATAAGGGTTCCCCTAAAAAAAACCCGGCTGATGTTTTGCCATCAGCCGGGGATAAGAAGCATATATAATACGACAGCAGTTTCTATTCTTCTACTTTCTCTTCTTCTACTTTATCTTCTTCTACTTTCTTTTCCAGCTTCAATGTTCCTTCACCAAGCATGGTGATTTTTCCATTAATGTCTATGTAAGATGTAATTTTTGATACTCCTTTTGCCCCCTCACACTGACCTGTTCCTTCGACCACCTTGGCTGATAGATAACAGGTATAGGGTAGAAGCGGGACGCCCTCAGTAGAGGAAGCCGCCGTACAAGCCAATCCCACTATTTTAGCAGTCAAAGTGCTTCCATCAGGAAAAGTGTCCGTTATGGTTCCATTAACAGGGGCACACAAGCCTCCGGCAAAAGTTGAGATAGAGTTTGCCCATACGATATTTACCTCGGATGCCCAAGTCGGAGGGGCCAGGGGTAGAAGGGGGCCGGTAACGAACATTACCGAAGTTGTGCCCTCTCCTTTCAGCACGCATCCATCAGGACAATCGAGACAGTCCGCAGGTAAAGGTAAAGTGGTTGTAAGCTCGCCTGATCCGGCAAAATGGTAAACACTGCTACGTTCAACGTGTAAGTCAGAATGTGTGTCCTTATTATTAAATAGTCTAGCTGATACAGGGGCTGCAAAGGATAAGACAGCTAAAAGTATTATGGCTTTGCTAAGGAATGATGATTTCATATCTTTTTTTCCTCCATTTTGTGTATGATAACCAGTACTCTTTTTAACTACACTTTTGCAAAAATTTCATAACAATTTGGAATTATTAGGTTTAGTAGTAAATCCAATAAGATCAAGGGTTCGGAGAAAGAGTGCAAACGCATAGTTTTTACGATAAACAACTAGATAACAAGAATCCCTAAAATAAGAAAAAACACACCTCCTTTCTTTTGTTTTGGAATGAGGTGAATAATCCTACTCCCCTACCTTAATACCGATCTTCCGAACTTCCCATTTCAGTTATTGCTAATACTTATATTGATTTCTTGTAATCAGAAAAGCTAACTTTAATATGTAGTTGATAAGCTCAATAACTTGCAGTTAAGCGTGTAGAAAATCAGAAGATCAGTAATCAGAAGATCAGTAAATAGAGTTACCGCTCGCACTTAGGAGTAAAAAAAACCGTAGGAGCTACAAGTTTGCTGAATGACGAGTTTGAGGAGCCCTTCAAAATTGAGCTTTCTGTTATACTTCTATTCGGCTCACTTTTGCTTTATAATCGGAATAAAATTTGCATAAATAGCTTTTATTTTATGGGCAAAATCATAGTAAGAAATAATATTTTTTTATGTTTATATGACATACCTTTGCCAATCTTTTTCCCTACCCGCAACCTGACACCTGCTAATAATAATCCTTGACAATCCCCCAATGCTGGTTGTAAAATCATTTGTTTTAAGCTTCTTAGCCTTTCTTTCTAGGATATAAAGATTCAATGAACCCAATTGATATTCAAAAACTTCTGCGAGTTGATCCAAACCAAGCTCCGGCTTATGAGATTCCTGTTTTTCCGGAAGCGATCAAACTGGATGCCAATGAGAGTCCGTATGAGACCCCTGCCGATCTATTGGCTGAAGTCCTTCAGTGTCTCGGCCAGGTTCATTTGAACCGATACCCAGATCCGGGTTATCGGGAATTGCGGCACATTCTGTCTCAAAAGTGGGGATGGCCTTCGGACCGCATCATTGTGGGAAATGGATCAGATGAATTGATTCAGGCCATTATGGTCACTTTTGGCGGACAGGGGAAAACGGTTTTTGTTCCAACCCCTTCATTCTCCATGTACCGGATCATTGCCAGGTCTTTGGGTGATACCGTGGAGGAGATCCCTCTGTCCGAAAATTTTGATCTGGTCCTGTCCGATGCCTGGCGAGACAGGGTGTATGATTCGACCCAGCCTGGGAACCTCATTTTCCTGGCTGTGCCGAACAATCCTACGGGAAATTGCTTTTCTAATTCTTTTGTTCAGGAGATCGTTGAAAATTTTCAGGGGATTGTCTGTATTGATGAAGCCTATGTTGATTTTAGCGAAGGCAGCTTTCTTGATCTTCTTTCCGAACATTCCAACCTTATTATCCTTCGAACCCTTTCCAAGATTGGTTTAGCCGGAATTCGAATGGGATTTTTACTGGCTGGTGAGGCCATTATTCAAAACATCCAAAGGATAAAACTTCCCTATAATATTAACAGCCTGTCCGAAACCGTAGCCAGAGTTGCCCTGTCTAAAAAAAAGGTCATTGAGTCCCATGTCTCCCGGATCAAGCAGACCCGGGACTGGCTGTATGAGCAGATGAGACAGCTTGAGGGTATCAAGGTTTACCCCTCCTGTGCAAATTTCATCCTGTTTCAGGTGCACTCCAATTTCTCGCAAGTGTTTGAGCAACTTCTGGCAGATCGAATTCTGGTAAGGTGCTTCGGCGATGCTGGAAGACTGAAGGGCCACTTCAGGGTAACGGTTGGCACTCAGGAAGAGTGTTCCCGCTTTCTGGAGGGATTGAAAAAAATTTTACGCTCTCAGTGATCAGAACTTAGCAGCTTTTGGTTAATGATATTTCGTTAATGTTATTTCGTTGTAGAAATAATTTTTTGTTAATGATAATGAAGGTGAACATATTATGGGTCGAAATACGACGGTTGAAAGAAAAACCGCTGAAACGGAAATTTCTCTGGAACTGGACCTTGACGGGAAGGGAGTATATGAGATAGATACCTCCATTCCTTTCATGGACCATATGCTTTCTTTGATGTGTAAGCACAGTTTTTTCAATCTAAAACTCCAGGCCAGCGGAGATATACGAGTTGATTACCATCACCTCGTAGAGGATCTGGGTATAACTCTTGGCATGGCTTTTCGTCAATTGATGGAAGATAAAAAAAAAATCCGGCGCTATGGGGCAGCTACGCTGCCTATGGATGAGTCCCTGGCATCCGTAGCCCTGGACATTTGTTCCCGCTCCGTATTGGTTTACAACTTAGATGTGTACGGAAAAATCGGGGATTTTGATATAGAACTGATAGAGGAGTTTTTTCGGGCTTTTGTCAGCAACAGTATGATTACTCTGCATATCAACCTTTTTTACGGGAGCAATCTCCATCACATTATTGAAGCCATATTTAAGGCTTTTGGCCGTGCTCTAAGTCAGGCTACCCGCATCGATCCGTTTATGGAAGGGGTCCTTTCCACCAAAGGAAAGCTCTAAAGAAAGAAACGGTAAAGAAAGAAGCAGTAAAGAAAAAAGCAATAAAGAAAGAAGCAGTAACGGAAGAAGCAGACGACAAACACCACGTGATAGCGAGGTTAGAAAATGATTGCCATCCTGGATTTTGATATGGGAAATCTGCGGAGCATCCAAAAAGGGTTTGAGCAGGTTGGCCATGAGGCAGTAGTTACCCGTGATCAGGCGAAGATTGAATCAGCCCATAAGCTGATTATTCCCGGAGTCGGTGCATTCAGGGACGGGATGAAGAATATTGATCGCTACAATCTGATTACCCCGATTCAAAAGGCTTTATCAGCGGGAAAACCGATCCTTGGAATTTGCCTTGGAATGCAGTTGCTTTTTTCCGAAAGCGAAGAGTTTGGCCTGACCCAGGGTCTTAATATCGTACCCGGCAAGGTAAAGCGTTTTACGGTAAATCTGAAAATTCCTCACATGGGTTGGAATTCCATTGAAATCAAAAATCAGGCACCTATCTTCCAAAACTCCGGTAATGGAGAGTACTTTTATTTCGTCCACTCTTACTATGTGGAGCCGGAAGACCCTGCCTGCATTGCAGCCACCACTGAATATGGGATTCATTTTACCTCAGCCATTTGTCAGGGTGCTCTGTTTGCCACTCAGTTTCACCCGGAGAAAAGTCAGTCCAGTGGATTAAAGATCCTCAAGGCATTTGCCGAGATTTAGAAGTTTCTCATATCTTAGAAGTTGCTCATATCTTAGAGAAATGTTCCATCAGAATAAGAGTAACCATCAAGTTCACTAAGTACAGGTCGCGGGAATTGCCTAGCCAGTTCGGCCCCCTGTGGCCGCCTGCATACGGTAGGGGCAGGCCCAGGGCCTGCCCCTACGGCACTGGCTGCGTATTTAATGCGCAGTGTACTAAGATGGTAGTGACAAATTTACCAAGATAATCAAGATAATAATGAGGGGAGTATCAACCCTTATGTGCTCTGTAGAAATGCGTGTTGAACTATGTGGTTTTAACCATATCCAGTATTAACTATGCATTTAACTAAATTTCGGGGGAAGAACTATGCTTATTATACCAGCAATTGACCTTATTAAAGGAGAGTGCGTTCGTCTATACCAGGGCAGGGAGGAGGAAAAGACCGTATTTTCCTCTTCTCCTTTGGAAACTGCCAGAAATTGGCAGGAGAAGGGGGCAAAGCTCATCCATATCGTGGATTTGGATGGAGCTTTTTCCGGAAGCCCTCAGAATCTTTCGACTGTTATGCGAATTGTTCAGGAATTGAGTATCTCAATCGAACTCGGTGGCGGAATCAGGACTTCAGCTATGGCCAGGAGTATTTTGAGTTCCGGGGTTGACCGGGTCATCCTTGGGACGATCGCTTTTATAGAGCCCATGCAGGTAAAGGCCCTATGTCAGGAATTCCCAGGACGGATTTCAGTGGGGATCGACACCAGAGATGGCAAGATAGCCATTCACGGATGGAAGGACACGACTCAAGGCCAGGCTCTGGAATTCTGCCAGCAGATTGCGGACTGGGGTGTCAGGAATATCATTTTTACTGACATCCGAACTGACGGAACCTTGCAGGGACCCAATATTGAAGCTATCAAAACCCTGATACACGATATCAATATTCCGCTTATCGCCTCAGGTGGCGTGTCCAGTATGGATGACCTTCGGAAGCTGGCTGAATTGGAGATCTTGGGGCTTGAAGGAGTCATCGTCGGCAAGGCGGTTTACACAGGAGACGTTGACCTGCGTGAAGCTGTCAGATTGTATCAAAATCACCAGCCAGAGAGCAGGTCAAACTGAAGCGGGTGAAATCAAACTAAAATGGTGAGCCAAATATGTTAGCCAAAAGAATTATTCCCTGTCTGGATATCAAAGACGGTCGGGTAGTCAAAGGAGTCAGCTTCGTTAACCTGCGGGATGCAGGTGATCCGGTTGATGTAGCCAAAGTGTACGAGACAGAGCAGGCAGACGAGGTTGTCTTCCTGGATATCACTGCCTCGCACGAAAAGAGGGATATCATTCTCGATGTGGCCAGGAGGACTTCCGAAATGGTGTTTATGCCCCTCACCATTGGCGGAGGAATTCGGAATCTCAAGGACATCGAGCGGTTGCTGAAGGCCGGAGCGGATAAGGTTTCCATCAATACCTCGGCAGTTGACAATCCTCAACTGGTTCGCCTGTCTGCCGAATACTTTGGCAGTCAGTGTATTGTTGTGGCTATTGATGCCAAGAGAAACAGCCCATCCTCATGGGAAGTGTACACGCACGGAGGCAGGACGCCAAAGGGCCTTGATGCTTTGGCCTGGGCCAAAGAGGTTGAATCCCTTGGTGCCGGAGAGATCCTTCTGACCAGCATGGACCAGGACGGGCAGCAAAACGGCTACGATCTGGACATGGTTCGTACCATCTCCGAAGGAGTACAGATCCCGGTTATTGCTTCGGGTGGAGCAGGCACCCTTGAGCATCTCTACCAGGCTTTTACCGAAGGAAAAGCTGATGCGGTCCTGGCAGCATCAATCTTCCACTACCGTACCTTTACCATTCCCCAGGCCAAGACCTACTTGAAAGAGCGTGGCATTCCTGTTCGAATGTGATCAAAAATGCGCTCCAAAAGGGGTGCAGGGGCAAGGAATGCAAGGGCAAGAAAGATAAGAGGCGGGTCAGGAATGACCCGCCTCTCCTGAAATATTCTCAACATACTGTTCTCAACATGAGGAACATCTGTGCGAGAATGATATTAATACCTTAGAGTATTACAAAATAGCTGGTGCCAAGGTTACACTAAAAGATCCTGTCTCGAGGATTGAATTAGACTTGGTCAAAGTGTAATTACCGGTACCCTCAGTTGCCGAGATGATAGTTCCAACGATTTGAAGATCAATCGGCTGACCACTAGCACCAGTGTATGTACCGTCTAGAATCACTTGACTATTTAACCTTTGACCGGTTACCGTAATCAAGCCCGGAGCTATAGCGTTACCCACTAACTGAACATAACCGGAAAGCAATGTTGGAATTACGGGGTCCTCAACCAGATTGATAGTTATGATGCCGCTCGTTAAACCACTCGACCAGATTCCTTGCCATGTGCCCGCTTGCTCGGCCAAACCGTACCTTAATCCGCCAAGGCTGCTGCCATAGAGCCCGCCGTACATACTGCTGCCGTAAAGCCCACCATACATGCTGCTGCCATAGAGCCCACCATACATGCTGCTGCCATAGAGCCCGCCGTACATACTGCTGCCGTAAAGGCCACCGTACATGCTGCTGCCATAGAGACCACCGTACATGCTGCTGCCGTAGAGGCCACCATACATGCTGCTGCCATAGAGCCCGCCGTACATGCTGCTGCCATAGAGCCCGCCGTACATACTGCTGCCATAGAGCCCACCGTACATGCTGCTGCCATAGAGCCCGCCGTACATACTGCTGCCATAGAGGCCACCGTACATGCCGCTGCCATAGAGCCCGCCGTACATACTGCTGCCATAGAGGCCACCGTACATACTGCTGCCATAGAGCCCGCCGTACATACTACTGCCATAGAGGCCGCCATACATGCTGCTGCCGTAGAGCCCACCGTACATACTGCTGCCGGAGAGGCCACCGTACATGCTGCTGCCATAGTAAGCAAATGCAGTTCCTTGAAGTGTCAACATGAAAGCAAGCAGGAAGAAAAAGGAAATGACTTTGGACTTATATTGGGTAGAAAGATTCATCTGATAATCTCCTTCTCATATAGCGCATGAACCTTAGAAAAAATAACGCAAGAACCTTAGAAAAACCACTATTATAGCTACCCCACTTCAACCTGGAACTGCAAATAACCACTGCAAGACCTTTGTTGATGTACACCTCCTTCATCATTTCAGGAGACTCTGCCCCTAGCTTGTTTATTATTAACATTGCACTATCTCTTAATAGCATTAGTTATACCAGGGAAAAAAATTTTTACGGATAATCTGGTATATTCAATTGTTTTAACCAAACTATACTTTCGCACTTTTCGTCATTTCCGCGAAGGCGGGAATCCAAATGCCTTGATATTACTGGATTCCCGCCTTCGCGGGAATGACGTTGATATGGTAGCCGAATTTATTATCAGCTCCGCTTCCTCTCTTCACAAACTTGGCTGTGAAGAGGTACTAGATGTCCGTCATAAATAGTTACAATTTTGGGTATAAAATTTATAAGTAAAGCAATTAAATCGCCTCCTTTGTGCTCATCCGCATCAATGGAGTTATAGATGACGATCCTGAATCGCTTCAATCGAAAGATTTATCGCTCCGATCGAAATGACAAATACCCCATGAAAATGGCTCTCAATGAAAAATCTTAAAATTAACCATATGGGTGCGGAAACTCGGTCCAAACTACCGAATAATAAAAAAGCAAGATCAAAACAAAGAGGCCATGTACGTATTTTTGAATTATTTATAATTAAATTTATATATTGTATTAAAAATATAATATATGGAAATTGTACGATAAAGAGGGAGAAATAGAATGGCAAAAGAACATGCAAAGAAACCCGAGTCCCATAAACAATCCGAGTCCCATAAGGGAAAGGGATCAACCCACCAGATAAACCTTAATACGGCCGGTTTAGAAGAGCTTTCTCAGCTCAGCATGGTTGGGAAAACCCGATCCCAGGATATCATCAACTTCCGAAATGAGCACGGTCCATTCAAAAGCTGGGAGGACCTTGATCATGTACCCGGATTCTCAAAAGGGATGATCGAAGATATCAAGAGAAGTGGAGCTTCTCTCGGTGGAAAGTAAAACGCAAGGGGAAATGTGTTGCCTCTCCGCAAAAGGTCATTCCTTTTGCGGAGAGGCGATATGCTCTAGCTGTTCTCCCCTTCGCTACGATAAGAGGTTTGGGGTTGTAATAAGAATGGCTATACACCTAAAGCGGGGCAACCTTTTCCGAGGAATGATCTCCCGCAGAGACGCAGAGACGCAGAGAATGACCGAAAATGACATCCTCTGCGCCTCTGCGGGAGAAATACCAAACTGGCAGGATGTCCCTCCTTATGGTGGTAGCCATAAGAATCATCGTAATAGGAACCGCTATAATATGAATCATAAGCATTAATGAAAACAGTACAAATTCTCATTTTATAAATTTAGGAGAGATCAGATGCAAAAAGAGTTTAAGCCCTTTGAAGAAAAAGGAATCGATATTAACAAACAATATAAAAGCTATGATAATCAATTAATAAAAAAACCTTTTGATAAAAAAGAAACGGATGCCTATACCAAATGCCGTGTGGTTCTTATGAATGGCATAGAAAGTGCCAGTAACATTGCCCTGCATGAAATGGCCCGTCATACTACAGACTATGATATTAAAAAGACGCTGGCCATGATACGCAGGGCTGAGCAGCAGCAGCAGATTGCAGTCAACTGGCTGAATCCGCCTGACCAGACTGTCCTGGAGACCACCATCACCTTCGAGCAGTTGGCTGTGGACCTGACTGCAAACGTGGCCAGGAACGAGCCCAACTTGGAGGCCAAAAAGGTTTATGATTTTGGCCTCTTGGAGGATTTCGACCACTTGCTCAGGTACAGCTATCTTCTGAAGATGGTGGAAGGTGAGGATGCTGCGGATCTCCTCCAGGGTAAAACAGAGCTCAAGAATGGGCGGCTGACCTGGGAGGAGCATCGCCATCCGTACGATACCATGATGCAGCACTACAACCGAATTGACGACATCAAGACAAAATTGAATGCCATAACAGTCACCTCTGCCGAACAGCAAACCATGTTTTACTACCGTGAACATGGCAATGCCTATAAGGAAACGCTGGCCCGGCAGCTCTACGCTGAAATCGCCGAAATCGAGGAGCAGCACGTTACCCAGTATGAGTGCCTCTTCGATGCCTCATGGACAATGCTGGAAAGACTTTGCCTGATCCAGGTCAATGAGGCATATAATTACTTCAGTTGCATGCAGACGGAAACCGACGAGCGCATCAAAAAAATCTGGGAGGAAAACTATTACATGGAACTGGAACATCTGCGCATAGCATCTGATTTATTAAAAAACATGGAAGGAAACGATATCCACAGCCTTATACCCTATTCGATATCGCCCCTGATTGTTCTAGAGCCAAACAAGGAGTATATCAACCAGGTTATCAGGGAAACGGTTGATCTGCGGCCGTATGACATGAAGTTTGTTCCCAAGGACCAACTGCCAAAGGATTGGCCATCCTCTGCTTATATGGAACATGTTCGCGGCACGGGATTCCCCTCGCAGTTCATCACCGATAAGGTAAAGAGGGAATGGAAAATGGCGGCCTGATAAGGCCAACTACTCAGGTCGTTTAGGCTATAGGCTGCTCGGCTGTTAGGCTAAAATCCTTACTTGCATTCGGCTCGGAGGCTACTGATATTGAAGCTGTAGGGATTGGGACGCATTCTTTTTTCCTACAGCCGCCGTTTTACTTAGGGGCCTACAGCCTATCTACCTGAGTAGTTACAAAAGTTACTGGAGATGGAACCTGTACCGTAAATCTATTGTCTGAATAATTCCGGCTTTCTGAATAATTCCGGCTTAAGGGTGATGTGCGCCTTTGTAAAAAGGAAATAACCGCACATCACCTTTTTCTTTTCATAGGGGCAAGTTCAGGCAGGATAAATTTGTAGAGATTGAGAGCAGGAAGAGAAAAGGAGTGTGACCCATTTCAGGTCTTAATGTTGAAGTGGGGATGAGCCATCCTGATGAGAAAGTGCTTCGATGCTTCTTACTTCTGAAGAAGGTTGTTTAGGCTGTAGGCTTTTAGGCTGTAGGACAAGACAATAACTGACAGCCTAAAAGCCTACAGCCTATATACCTGTTCTCTGGCCACCATCCTTCCCATAAAAGGCATGTATATTGCATACAATATAAGCATTGTGGAAATTACCTTCCAGTCCCCTCACCCAATCCATCTCTCCCAGGGGAGAGGGAGTAATGGGCGCTGCACTGCCTGCTCCGTCAGCGCCTATATAGGGAGTTGAAATGGCAAGCCTTACCAGTTTTTTCCTCTCCCTTTGAAGGGGTTAGGGGGGAGTGAGGATAGAACAGTTACCCATAGACAGATCATGTCCATTAAAAAGCAACAAGGCTCCCCGGCCCCGGCAGGTCATAACATGATAGCTATGAAGCCCCATCACAATCAATTCGTTATCAAAGGAGGATTTTATGGATCTGAGCCGAAGAGTTTTTCTAAAAGCATCAGGTGCAGCCGCAGCGTCTGCAGCCTTAGGCTCCCTGGGGTTTGACCTTTCAGGTGTATCGGCGCATGCTCAACCCCTCAAGATCAGTTATGCCAGGGAAACCACCACTATCTGCCCCTATTGTTCATGCGGATGCAGCATTATTGTGCACACCGTGGATGGCAAGGTCATCAACACCGAAGGAGATCCTGACTCGCCTATCAATGAGGGGGCGCTGTGCCCCAAGGGGTCGGCCCTCTATCAGGAGGCCCACAGTGAGTATCGGCTGCGCAAAGTTCGCTATCGTGCTCCAGGAAGCAGCACCTGGGAAGAAAAGGACTGGGATTGGGCGCTGGACAAAATCAGCCGGAAGGTCAAAAATACCAGGGACAATACCTTCGTCACAGCGACCGGCGATGGGAATGGCAATGACCTGACCGTGAACCGGACCGAAGGTATCGCCAATCTTGGGGGGGCGGCGCTCAATAATGAGGAATGCTATATCCTGTCCAAATTTGCCAGAAGCCTGGGGGTCGTTAATCTCGATCACCAGGCCAGGGTCTGACACTCCTCTACGGTAGCGGCTCTGGCAGAGTCGTTCGGCAGAGGAGCAATGACTAATCACTGGATCGATCTGAAAAATAGTGACTGCATTATCATCATGGGCAGCAATGCAGCGGAAAACCATCCCATGTCGTTTCGCTGGGCGCTTCGGGCAAGGGATGAGCGGTCCGCTAAAATCATCAGCGTGGACCCGCGCTTTACCCGTACTTCGGCTCTGGCCGATATCTACGCACCGTTGCGCTCCGGCACGGATATTGCCTTTATCGGCGGAATGATTAACTATTGCCTCCAGAATCAGCTCTACAACCAGGAGTATGTGGCGGAATACACCAATGCCAGCCATCTCATATCCAAAGACTTCTCCTTCTCAGATGGGCTTTTCTCCGGCTATGATCAGACCGCCAGAAAATATGATAACACCAGTTGGGCCTACCAGCTCGATGAGAATGGGGTTCCCCTTGAAGATAAGACCCTTCAGGACCCTAATTCCGTATTTCAAATGCTCAAAAACCACTTTAGCCGCTATGATGCTGAAACGGTGTGCAAGATTACCGGAACCCCAAAAGAGAGATTCCTGGAAGTAGCCAGGACCTACTGTGCAACCGGAGATCCCCGCAAAGCCGGAACGATCATGTATGCCATGGGTTTCACCCAGCACACTACCGGCACGCAGATCATACGGGCTTTTAGTATCCTGCAACTTCTTTTGGGCAATATCGGCATTGCGGGTGGCGGAGTCAATGCCCTGCGGGGTGAGCCGAATGTGCAGGGATCAACGGATCATTGCCTTCTCTTTCACCTTTTACCCGGCTACCTGAAGGCCCCGGTTGACAAGGACGTCTCCCTTCAGGCATATCTTGACAGGTGCACGCCTGTGTCAAAAGATCCTGCGAGCGTCAACTACTGGAAAAACTATCCCAAGTTCATGATCAGCCTGCTCAAGGCCTGGTATGGAGAGAAGGCCACACCGGAAAATGAGTTCTGCTTCTCACTGCTGCCAAAGGCCTCAGGCAATCACTCCCATATGTCAATATTCCATAGCATGTACCAGGGGAAGATCGAAGGACTTTTCTGCTGGGGCCAGAATCCGGCTGTGAGCGGTCCCAACGCACTGATGGAACAAAAAGCCCTTGAAAAGTTAGACTGGCTGGTCTGCACGGACATCTTTGAGACGGAAACTTCCATCTTCTGGAAACGTCCGGGGGCAAACCCCAGCGAGATCAAAACCGAGGTTTTTCTTCTTCCGGCTGCCTCCTCGTCCGAGAAAGAGGGAAGCATCAGCAACAGCGGTCGTTGGACCCAGTGGCGATACAAGTGCGAGCAGCCTCTGGGAGAAGCCAGATCAGACCTTTGGATCTTGAATTCCCTCATGCTGCGGCTGAAAAAGCTCTATGCTCAGGACCCGGGGCCTTACCCTGACCCTATCACAAAGCTCACCTGGCATCTTGGCTCAACTGGAATCCAGGGGCCAAGTGCCACTGTCGTGGCCAAAGAGATCAACGGGTACGATCTTTCTTCAGGCAGACTGCTTGATAATTTCACTAAGTGCCTGGACAATGGAACAACGTCCTGCGGCTGCTGGATCTATTCGGGCAGTTACCCTGAAGCGGGTAACATGATGGCCCGCAGGGGAAAAGAAGACCCCACCGGCATCGGCCTTTATCCCAACTGGTCCTGGTGCTGGCCGCTTAACCGGAGAATCATCTATAACCGTGCCTCCTGCGATACTCAAGGTCGCCCGTGGGACCCTGACCGCGCTGTCATCTGGTGGAATGAGGTCATGCAGCAGTGGGAGGGAGATGTGCCGGATTATGGCAAAAAAGTTCCGCCAAATAAGAATACCGGAGCCTTTATCATGAAGCCTGAGGGTCATGCCCGGCTCTTTGGCAAGGACCTGGTAGATGGACCGTTTCCGGAGCACTATGAGCCGTATGAAAGCCCGGTAGATAATATTCTTTCGCCCCAGCAGATAAACCCTTGTGTCTTTCTTGGCTATAACACGGACCTTGACAAGAGGGGCTTCAGCTCTGAGTTTCCAATCGTAGCCACTACCTACCGGATCACCGAGCATTGGCAGAGCGGGATCGAAACCCGCTGGCAGCCGTGGCTCTGTGAGCTGATGCCGGAGATGTTCGTCGAGCTGTCCAGGGAACTGGCCAAAGAAAAAGGGATCAGTAATGGAGATCTTTGCACCGTCGCATCAGCCAGAGGTTCGATCAGAGCCGTGGCTATCGTTACCGGCCGGTTCAGGCCCTTTCCGGTCGATGATCGGGTGGTCCACCAGATCGGACTCCCCTGGTGCTATGGCTATGCAGGACTGGCTACCGGAGATCCGGCCAATGTCCTGACACCGAATATTGGCGATCCAAACACCAGGATACCCGAATACAAGGCATTCCTGTGTTCTATCAGGAAAGGGGTGTGATGAGCCATGAGTATGGAACGGATTGGTCTTTTGAAAGAAGAATACAGGAGTCAGGAGTCAGGAGTCAGGAGAAATACTGCTTTTATTCTGACTTCTGAATTCTGGATTCTGACTCCTGCCCTTAGTGCTATCAGGAAAGGGGTGTGATGAGCCATGAGTATGGAACGGATTGGTCTTTTGCTGGATACTTCGCGGTGCATAGCCTGCCGGGCCTGTCAGGTGGCCTGCAAACAGTGGAATAAATTACCGGCTGAGCCGATAGAATCCTGGAAAACCAGAGGCAGCTATGAAAATCCTGCTGACCTTTCTCCGGTCACCTGGACGCGAGTGAGGTTCACCGAATATGAGCAGCCTGTAGCCGGGGTCGAGTGGCTTTTTCGCAAATCGCAGTGCATGCAGTGCCAGGACGCCACCTGCTTGAAAGTATGCCCTGAGAAGAAGGCACTCTACCGTAACCGGGATGGAGTGGTTGTTCTTGACAGCGCCTATTGCACGGGGTGCGGCTATTGCACTCAGAACTGTCCCTTTGAAATTCCCCGCTTCGACCCCAAAGAAAGAAGAACCTTTAAGTGCAATATGTGTCATGACCGTATCGCCAACGGCCTGATTCCGGCCTGTGCCAAAGCCTGTCCTACGCAGGCGATTCAGTTTGGCCTGCGGGATGAGCTGATTGAAAAAGCCCATAAGATAATTCAGACGCTGAAAGGAAAGGGGTTCGCAGAGGCTTCTATCTACGGAGAGAACGAGTGCGGAGGCCTTGGGGTAATATATATTCTGAAATATGACCGGGTTAAGTATGAGGGACTGCCTGCTGATCCCAAAGTGCCCCTGTCTGTCACGCTGTGGAAAGACTGGCTTAAACCCGTGGGAATGGTCTCGTTTTTGGCCGGGATTGGCTTTGCGGTCTTCCATTACGTCCTGCACGGGCCAAAGCTTACTGAAAAGGGAGGTGATTGATCATGGCTGATTATTCTTCTGAGCTGAATCTGGTCAAGGTTTCCAACTGGTTTGAGCGCCTGTCCCATACGGTTTTGGCCATCAGTTGGCTGCTCCTGGTCTTTACGGGCCTGGCTTTCTATTCCAAAAAATTTGCCCTGTTCGGAGAATTTTTCGGCGGCCTTCGAGCCACTGTGCTGGTGCACAATTACGCAGGCCTTGTTTTTCTGTTTTCGGTAGTAATGATATTTTTGGCCATGTTTAAAGAATCGGCCCACATTGACAGTGATGATATCAAATGGATACTGGGTGCAGGCGGTTATCTGTGGTCCGCTAAGGTACCCGAATCAGGGCGGTTTAATACGGGACAAAAAGGGATGTACTTTTTTACGGTCATTATGGGTGTCATGATGGGTGTGACTGGCTGGACCATGTGGCATGCCCCGATCACCCATTATAGTAAGGCGTGGGTGGCTTTCTGCTATCCGATCCACTCTCTTGGCGCAATTCTCTTTTTCTCTGCCTGGATAGTTCATGCCTATTTCGGATCGATCTGTAACCCGGGCAGCATCGAAGCCATAACTCATGGATGGGTATCCAAGACCTGGCTGCGACTTCAGCATGGAAAGTGGCTCAGGGAGCATGTATCGGGGAATAAAAAGGTGTAAAAGCTTACGATGAATTAAGATAAGCGGGGTCGGGAGACCCCGCTTATCATCAAAAGATGTGGTATATCTGACATTTTTTCCTCTCTTTTGCTTTTCTTACCTTACGCGATATACTTATCCCGAATTATTCATAAGTTCTCATGGCCAACAAAAACTCCCCTTTTTTAGCAGGAATCTTACCCAGAATGAGGAGAATCCTTTTTGAGAAGGAGCTTTTCTCTTCTGGTTATCAACTTCCCTTTGTTTTTAGAGCGTTTTTACCAAGATTAAGCCATTTTAAACATACTGCTCCCTCTTAGATGAAGTTGAAGATTCATACTGTCTATTTTGTTTATTTTTATGCAGTATTTACGCTTAATCTGAGTATCTTAAAAATATCACCTATTCTTTCCAATAAGGGCTTGAGAAGATATGAGCTTGGTAAATGGATTTTGATCTTCGTTTTTAATTCTCGTACCAGTGCGCCTATTTTCAAAACTCTCAGGCGGATGGTGGCAAAGGTAGCTGTTGAAAATTCCGTCCCCTTCAGCAGATTCTCTCTCAGAGCATGCATCAGGATGTAGGCCACCGAATGAAGAAACAGCCTGAATTGATTAGCCTCAAACCTGTTGCAAGAGGTACGGTCTGATTTCAGAAAGAGCTTGATGGGATAGGTAAATCTTTCCTGGTAACGGATGAGCCGAGTTTTTAGAATAGTACCCCGGCCGCTTGGGCTGCCCAGTTGATAAAAGATCCCGGCAGGATGCCAATTATCATAACTGCTGCTGCCGCGATCCCTGCGATGAGGACAGCCAGTGGATTGAGCGGACAGGTATGCGGCGCTTCGACGCCTGCCCCGCTGGCACTGGGAGTGCCTTCGGCGCTTTCGGAAAACATGGCCATCAGGATTTTAAGGTAATAAAAGAGGCTTATGGCGCTGGTCAGAACAGCGAGAACAGTCAAGCCAATATATCCGCCCTGAACGGCTGCATAAAAGAGAGTCAGCTTTCCCATAAATCCGGCAGTCGGCGGTATACCGGCCAGGGAGAAAATAAATATTCCAACAAGCAAAGCCATATAGGGGTGCTGTCGGCCAAGACCCTTGAGGTCGTCAAAAGTGGCACATTCTGCCCCCTTGCGGGAAAAACAAATCAGGATAGAAAATAAACCGACATTCACAATCAAGTACGTCAGCAAATAGAATAATACACTGCCATAACCTGAAGGTGATCCGGGCAGGAGGGCCATTACCATATAGCCAACATGGGTAATTGAGGAATAGGCCAACAGCCTTTTCAGGTTTCTTTGCGACAGGGCGGCCATGCTGCCGAGAAGCAGTGTCATCATGGCCAGCACATAAAGAGCTTTTTCAAGACCGGGACCGGCCACAGCATGAGAGGATACCAGGAATCTGATCAGCCCGGCGAATGCGGCAATTTTTACTCCCGTAGCCATAAAGCCGGTTATCGGCATAGGAGCGGCCTGATATACATCAGGGGTCCACATATGGAAGGGAACTCCGGAAACCTTAAAAAAGAATGCAGCCAGAATCATGGCTATCCCCAGCATTAGCAAGGGCGAATGAGCGGCTGGGCACGGTGCTGAGGCGATATCAGCCAGCCTGGTTGAGCCGACTTGGCCGTAAATCAGGGCGGAGCCGAAAACAAATATGGCCGATGCAAAGGCTCCCAGCGTAAAGTACTTAAAGGCTGCTTCATGGGCTTCGTTTTTGGCTCTGACAAAACCCACCAGCACATAAATCGAGAGGGACATGATTTCAAGGGCAATAAAGAGGGCTAAAAGATCCCCTGCCGAGGCCATCAGCATCATACCGACGGTGCAAAACAGAATTAAAATGTAAAATTCGATCTCCTTAAGATCAAACTCAGCATCATATCGTAACGACATCAGGACAACCGCGATCGCTGCCAAGGCGATGAGGTAGTTACAATATATGGCAAACCGGTCCAGAATGATCATTCCTGAAAACGTAGTGAGGGCACCTGATGAGATGCTGCCGTTCTGGAAATGTATAAAAAACACAGAGGCAAGGAGCACAAGCAGGCTATAGACGCCTGCCCATCCGGTAACGCCCGCCCCGCTGGCAGAGGAGATTTTATCCTTATCGACAAGGGCAGCCAGCAAAATAAGAACAATAGCGGAACAGGCGATAACCAGTTCCGGAACTATGGCAATAATATTAACCGCAGGAGGTGAAATCATGGTCTACCTCGAAATGTATTTACCGGATCTGACATCATGCGCTGCTCACTTGCCAGCGGGACTTTCGCCTGCCCGGCAACGATAAGATTGGTCTGTCTTTCGATTGCCACAAGGTGAAGCTTCAGATCGGGCTCGATTTTTTTCAGGAATGTGCCGGGGCAAATCCCAATCCAGACAATCGGTATCAGTAATATGATCAAGGCCAGCCATTCACAGGCCTTCAGGTCAGGGAAGGGAATCTCAGAAAACCCGATAGGACCGAACATAACCTTTTCATACATCCGGAACATACAAACCGCACCTGTCACCATCCCGGTTGCAGCCAGGATTCCAAAGACAAGATTGTATTTGAATGCACCGAACAGGATCAGGACCTCACCAATAAAACCGTTCAGGCCCGGCAGCCCCACTGCGGCAAGCATGACAATCATCATCACCGTGGCTATTCCGGGGACCCTGGCAGATAAGCCGCCAAAATCCTGGATCTGTCGGCTGCCGCGGCGGTCTTCAAGTACGCCGATCATGATAAAAATAGCGGCAATGATCAGTGCATGGTTGGCCATCTGAATAACCGCACCGTGATATCCCTGGAGGTTGCCGACAAAGACCCCCAGAACGATGGTTCCCACGTGACTGAAACTCAGGAATGCCGCCAGACGCTTGAGGTCAGTCTGAACCGTAGCGATGAGTGCTCCGTAGATAACTGCAATGACGGCCAGAACCGCCATTGCGGGAGCGATGCTCACTGCCTGGGCAGGGAAAAGCGGCAGGGCAATTCTGAACAGACCGTAGATCCCGACTTTGCCCATCAAACCTGCCAGCACAATGCTGCCGACATGGGGCGCTTCAACATAGGCATCCGGCAGCCAACTATGAAATGGAAATACGGGAGACTTAATGGCAAAAGCCAGCAGCAGGGTCAGGAACAGCTTAAGAGCCAGATCAGCGGGGATGTTCACCCCTGCCAGAGAATAAATATTGGCCGAATAAAATCCGAACTGGCTGTAATGCCGGAAGTAAATGACAAGCAGGGCGATCAGCATCAGCAAAGAACCTGCGACCGTGTATATGAAAAATTTTAAGGCTGCGGCTGCGCGCTTGTGACCACCATAAAAGAAAATCAGGAGGACCATTGGTATCAGCATGGTCTCGTAAAATACATAAAAGAGGAAAACATCCAGGCTGACATAAGCTCCCAGAAGGCTTCCCTCCAGGAAAAGAAGCAGGCCGGTAATAACCTTAGCGTTTTTTTCATTCAGGCGATGCCAGGCCGAGAGCAAAGCCACCGGCATCAAAAGGGTGGTTACCAGAACCATTAAAAGGTTCAGGCCATCGAGGCCGATGTAGTAGCTGATGCCGTATTCGGTGATCCAGGCATAGTTTTCAACAAACTGCAGGCCGGATTTAGGTTCGAAACGTACAAACAGGGATAGTGCGATGAGAAAGTTAAGCAGCATCACTGCAAAAGCAAATCCCTTGAGGAGACCGGCATTCCTTTGCGGCCAGATAAGCCCGCAAAAAAGGGCGCCGACAAAGGGAAGGCATAGCAAAAGGCTCAGTACATGATATTCTGCCATGAGATCACACTCCGATCAAAGTTAAAGGCAAGGCACAGAGGCACAGAAGCATAAAGGCACAGAGAAAAAACGTATTTCCCTTTGTACCTTTGTACCTTTGTGCCTTTGCCCCTTTGTGCCTCGCTTCAAATAATTGCCATCAATAAGACAAAAATAATAAGGCCCAGAGTCATGGCCATGATATAGGTTTGCATATGGCCATCCTGGATAGATCTGAACCCTCTTCCGAAAAGGTATGAGCAGTAGCCGAAAAAATCCGTAACAGCGGTTATGCCCATATCGATACGCTGGTCAAGGAACTTCCCTGTTGCTATCAGGGGTTTGACAAAAATAAGACCATAGACCTCATCGATCCGATATTTGTCTTGCAACAGCCGCCACAGACCTGGGAGCGATTTCTGAAATGTTTCATCGCCTTCCGGCCTGCGAAAGTATATGGCCCAAGCCATCACCAGGCCGACTACCAAAAGGTTCAGGGTTATGATCATAGAGGACCAGTTGTTAAGGCCGGTAGGCACGAAAGCCCCAGGCACAGCTCCCATAGAAGCCCGCCCCGATAGCAAAGGTGTGCCAAAAACAGGCTGTAAAAATTTTTCAAAGTGATTATGCCCCAGAAGGTTTTGCAGACCCAGAACCCCGGCCAGTGATTTCCACATATGGGGTATGCCGACATAGCCTGACAGGACTGATCCGGCGGCTAGTATAATCAGGGCAAATTTCATCCACCCCGAAGGCGGATGCAGATGGTTCGCCCCCGGCTCACCGCTATCGACACTGCCGCGGTACTCTCCGGTAAAGGCCACAAACCACAGTCGCATCATATAGAACATGGTCAACACAGCAGAGGCTACGGCCAAAAGCCACAACAGCCAGTGCCCATGTGGTCCGGCATACGCATACCAGATAATTTCGTCCTTGCTGAAAAAGCCGGACAAGAAGGGACAGCCCACGATAGCCATAACACCGATAAAAAAGGTCCAGTACGTAACCGGCAGTTTTTCTCTCAGCCCGCCCATCCTGCGGATATCCTGCTCACCGGCCAGGGCGTGGATCACAGCGCCAGCGCCGAGAAACAGGAGCGCTTTAAAGAAAGCATGGGTCATGAGGTGGAATATACCGGCTGCATAAGCGCCCACACCGACAGCGACAAACATGTATCCCAGTTGGCTGATGGTAGAATAGGCCAGGACCTTCTTGATATCATTCTGGGCCAGGCTGATGGTTGCAGCATAAAAAACTGTCAGTGCGCCAATGAAGGCGACCAGACCCGTAGCCACCGGCGACAGGGCATAGATGCAGTTCATTCGGGCGACCATATAGACACCGGCTGTTACCATCGTAGCCGCATGGATCAGGGCTGAAACAGGTGTCGGACCGGCCATGGCGTCCGGCAGCCAGACATAGAGGGGAATCTGGGAACTTTTCCCGGCAGCGCCGATAAAAAGCAGTATCCCTATGGCAGTAGCGGTCCCTGCCCCGATCATGGCAGGGTTTTGAGCGATGGCATTACGGATTTCACCGAAATTAAGCGTCTTGAAAAGCCAGAAAAGCAGGGCCATGCCGATAAAAAATCCCAGATCGCCAATCCGGTTGACAATGAAAGCTTTTCTGCCAGCACCAGCTTTGTCCAGGTCATCGAACCAGAAGCCGATCAGCAAATAAGAACAAAGACCGACACCTTCCCATCCGACGAACAGGAGCAGCAGGTTGTCTGCCAAAACGAGTACCAGCATAAAGAAAAGAAACAGGTTCAGGTAGGCGAAGTACCGGGCGTAGCTCTTATCCTCATGCATATAACCGGTTGAATACAGGTGGATCAGCGAGCCGATGCCAGTGATAATCAGTGCCATAACCACAGAGAGGGGATCGAGAATGAGTGAGAATTTTATGTTAAAAATCCCTGAGCCGATCCACTCATAGAGCTCCTGATGAAGAATGCGGGCAGACGGTGTTGAAATCCCGACTAACTGTTGGAATCCGATCAGGGCAACAGCAAAAGAAGCAACAGGTGCCAGGCATCCCACCAGTGAAACCAGCTTGTTAGATGTATTGCGCCCGATCAGCCCGTTAAAAAGGAAGCCGAGCAGAGGCAACAGTGGTATTAAAAATAGATAATTGATTTCAGTCAAGTCAGGCTCCAGAAAATTTATTAACCCGGAAACTCCGGTTCTTTGGGTACTTGTTTCTCCTTTAAAAGCTGCCAGTCGTCAATATCCAGGGTGCGGCGGTCCCGGTAGAGCGTTACCAAAACGGCGAGACCGATAGCAATTTCGCAGGCGGCAACGGCCATAATAGACAGTGCCCATATATGGCCACCCATATCTCCAAGCAAACGGGCGTATCCCACAAAAACAACATTGGCTCCGTTGAGCATTAACTCAATGCCCATCAGAATTACCAGCATATTCCTTCTGACGAGCACCCCGATCATCCCAATCGTGAAAAGGGTTGCTCCGAGCAAGATAACATGTATCGTTGGGATTTCATACGGCATACCAATCAGCTCCCTCTTAAAACGTCAGCTCACTCTTAAAACGTCAGATCCCTTTTAAAACGCGCCTGCGGGTGAGCACCACTACTCCCACCATAGCCGCAAGTATTAATAGTGAAATTGCCTCAAACACAAATAGATAATTAGTTATGAGCATTTTCCCGACTTCTGCGATTGATCCGAAACCAGCCGCTCTGGCCTGGTTTTGCGGCCAGCGGGAAAGAAAAAAGAAAATGCAAAAACAGAGTTGAAGGAATCCGAAGCCAGCCAGAACGCCAACCAGGGATTTTCCCCTGGACCGAAAGGCTGGCAGCATGTCCCCTAAATTCAACAGCATTATGGCAAAGATGATCACAACTATGATCCCACCGGTATAAATAAGAGTCTGCGAGATAAAGACAAAATGCGCTTCCAGTACGGCATAAATTGCGGCGATTGAAATCATGGCCGCCATGAGAAAGATGGCGCTGGTAATGGGATTTTTGCGTATTATTACCAATACGGCAAAAAGGATTGCCAGGCTGCTTAGGCTATAAAACAATATCAGTTCGGTCATATTCAGTTCCCTCGTAATACAGCTAATTAGGCTATTAGGCTGTAGGCTATTAGGCTGTTAGGTAATGCAGGCAGTAGGCTAAAAGCCTACAACCTATCAACCTACAACCTATCAACCTACAACCTATCTACCTATCTACCTACCTACAGCCTATTAACCTATCTACCTATCTACCTACAGCCTATCAACCTATTATACAACCTATCAACCTACAGCCTATCTACCTACAAGCTCTTTCTTTGTCGGCAGTACCTCCGGCTCGGTCTTCAGCCGCTTGGCATCATATAACAGTTGCGAATGGCGATATTCAGCCAGTTCATAGGCCGGTGTCAATTCAAGCGCGTCTTTGGGACAGGCTTCCTGGCAAAGGCCGCAAAATATGCAACGGGCAAGGTCTATCTCGTAACGGGCCGGCTCCTTCTCAATTTCGGGATCAGCCGATTCCCTGGCCTCGATCGTTATACACTGCACAGGACAGACTGTGGCGCAAAGATAGCAGGCCACACATCGCAGCGACCCGTCCTCCCGTGTTTTCAGGCGGTGACGGGCCCGAAAATTGGGGTGGACTTCCATGCGCTCATCGGGATATTCAACGGTTACCTTGGGAAAGGTGAGGGTATGGCGCATGGTAACCATCAACCCTCGGATAATCTCTGGCAGATACAGTTTTTCCCAAAAGCTTAGTTTATCAGGACGTCCGACATTAATAATAGTTTTACCCATATCAGCCACCCAGTACCTAAATTTTTTGAATAAGTAAAAGTACGATTCCGGTCACTACGACATTGGCCAGACCGATCGGAAACAGATATTTCCAGCATAGCCTGGTAATCTGATCGTATCTGAAGCGCGGCAGTGACCAGCGGGTCCAGTAATAGAGCCACAGAATAACGAACAGCTTTATCATGAAAACCATGAAACCGCACAACAAGCCGATCCACTGGTTCTGTCTCATCAGATAATTGATACCGGGAAATTGCCATCCGCCCAGAAACAGGGTTACGATCAGTGCCGAACCCACAGTCATGGCCACGTATTCACCCATAAAAAACATGGCGAACCGCATGGAACTGTATTCCGTGTGAAATCCGGCTACCAACTCGGCATCCGCCTCCGCCATATCAAAGGGTATCCTGTTTGATTCCACTAAAAGAGCAACAACGAAGATGATAAATGCAGGCAGTTGATAAACCGGCAGCAGCAATCCCCATAAGAATGTTTTATCCGTTGACTTGACAATCTCAACAATGGAGGTGCTGCCAAAAATCATAAAGATTCCCACCAGAGACAGCCCCATGACGATTTCATAGCTGATCATCTGGCTGGCTGCCCGTAAGCCACCGAGCAGGGAATATTTGTTGTTTGAGGCCCATCCGCCGATCAGTATCCCGTAAATCCCAAACGAACTGACGGCCAGGACAAAGAGCATGCCCACGTTCAGGTCCGCTACCGCCATACTGATGGTGTACCCCATTACATGAACATCCGGCCCGAACGGTATGACCGCAAAGGCAGTAACTGCCGCGAAAAGCGCGAACATGGGCCCAATGGCGAACAGGACTTTATTGGCGTCCCTGGGGACCATATCCTCTTTGAAAATAAGCTTGATGGCATCGGCAATTGACTGGACAATGCCAGCCATGCTTATGTTACCAATGGCTGTGCGGTTGGGGCCCAGCCGGTCCTGCATAAACCCGGCGCCGCGGCGCTCTATCCATATGAGAACCGGGATTAAACCGGTAGTAAGGAGTATGGCCACTGCCAACTTGATCACTAAAGCGATAACTCGTATGAGTATCTCGGTTGTATTCATTTGTCAGCCTATCGTTTGTCAGCTTATCGTTCTGGTAACGTAATTATCCAAGTCAGCCCTTGAGAGGGCAGGTTTGCCGGTAACCAAAAAAGCCAGGTGTGCAATACTTTCATATACCTGGGGGCACGAAGCAGGTTGGGCTGCTTCCACAACCTGCGCTATTCCCTGGGAGTTCACAAATGTTCCACTCACCTGGCTCCAATGCGGTGCAGGCAAAACCAGATGGGCGATGGCCCCAATCTGTTCCGTAAGACGACAGGAAAAAACTGCATTGAAGGCGACCTTGTTCAAGTGCTCCAGTAAATCCGGCGGTAAGCCCTGGTCAAATATATCGCAACCCAAGACAATCAATACCTTGATTTTTCCAGAATCTAATTTTTCTTTCAAGGCAGCCAGATTGTTGTCCGTAATCTTCATTTTCTTCAGTCCAGCCATATTGGGGCCCCAGTCAGCCTGGATCAGGAAATTGCCCAGGCGCTGTTGCTCAACAATATCCTCCCTGCGGGTCAGGGCGATAATGTTTTCAGGGGCAACAATATCATGAGACCCTTTGACCGCGGCTGCATCCTGAAACCCTTTAACAGCGGCTGCATCCTGGCAGCTTGCACCGGCGCCCACAATCACGGCCACCTTTTCAGCTCCGCCCGCACCCTTCATCTTTGCGGCCAGCAGATCGAGGGCCACCTGGATCGACAGGGCATGAAAGGAACCATTATTTTTTTGAAGAGGTTCCTGCACCTTTCGGGCCTCTTCCTGATCGTGTTCGCGAAGCCTGCCGATGTCACACATCCAGATCTTATTGACCTCGCGGTTTTCACGTGGCCGGATGCGCTTGATAGTGCCGTTTTTTTTGCTGATCCCGATAAATGAATTGCAGCCAGTCGCACAGCGATGGCAGATAGACGGCCTTTCATCAAGGGTCCAGACCCGTGCTTTAAAGCGAAAATTTCTGCTCGTCAGTGCGCCCACTGGGCATAGATCAACCATGCAGCCCTGCATCGCGTTTGCCAGCCTGCCGCCGCCCATGATGCCGACTTCCAGGTGAGAGCCGCGTTCATAGATACCGTATTCCTCAATACCGGCAATATCTCTTGTAAACCTGAGGCAACGGGTACAGGCCACGCAACGGTTCATGTTTCTGACCAGGGTATCACCAAGATCCACCCTGCTATGGACCAGCTTCGTCTCTTTGAATCTGCTGGCCTTGGCGCCGTATTTCCTGACATACTTCTGGAGATTGCATTCACCGGCTTTGTCGCAGATAGGACAGTCAAGCGGATGGTTAATGAGCAAAAACTCCAGGACTCCAGCCCGGGCTTTGGCAACCTTGCTGGTAGTGGTCCGCACTACCATGCCGTCTGTGCATACGGTTGAGCAGGCGGTCTGAAGCTTCGGGGCTTTTTCCACCTCAACCAGACATAACCTGCAGGTTCCCCTGATGGCAAACTCCTTGTGATAGCACAGGTGAGGAATATCAATCCCCAGCTCTATGGCTGCCTTAAGGATTGTCGTTCCCTTTGGAACCTCTATCTTTTTATCGTCTATCGTTATCGTAACCATAGTAAGTTCACTATTGTTTATCAGCAGGTTATTTATTCTTCATCAAACTCAGGAACTCATCCCTAGCAGCATGTCGGAGAAGCCTCTAAATACTACATAAAGTGGCTGTAAAGAGTGGCCATTTTATTGATAGTTAGGATGCTTCGACAGGCGCTTCGACAGGCGGCAAGGGTTTATTTTTTACATCCTGTGATTCCCACCATCCTGTCAGTGTGTTTATGAGCGAACTAACAGAAAGGTTATAGTGATATTCATCTTGAACTTCTATCTCATACGATTGAAGTGGAAATTCGGCAATTTTTTCCTCTTTACATGCGTTATTAAACTTACTGATATTGAAGGTAACTCGTACTAACATAAACACCTCCTTTTATAATTGGCTATTGGCATACCAGACCCACTATAGCAGGCTCAGCCTCCGACAGGCTGCTAGTAAGTTAATTATTCTTCGTCAGCATGTTAATTATTCTTCATCAAATTTAGGAACTCATCCTTGAATTTTTTTACAAAGGCAATTGCCGGCATGGCTGCTGCGTCTCCAAGGGGGCAGAGGGTTTTACCCATAATGTTATCCTGAATATCTAAGATAAGGTCCAGGTCTTGAGGCTCCCCGCCGCCGTTGCATATGCGCTTGAAAATATCCCTTGTCCAGGCTGTGCCCTCTCTGCATGGTGTGCACTGGCCACATGATTCATGAGCGTAAAACACAGCCAGTCGCCAGGCAATTTTCGGTATTGACCATCTGTCATCGATCACGATAACAGCCCCTGAACCCAGCATGGAACCGGCCCCGGCTATTGATTCATAATCCAGGGTAAGTCCTTCGATCTCATCAGGCAGTAATATGGGCGAGGAAGATCCACCGGGGATAACGCCCTTGAGCCTGCGACCGGCCAGGAGTCCTCCGGCTTTATCATAAATCAGGTTTTTCAGCGGCGTACCCAGGGGAAGTTCGTAAACGCCTGGCTTTTGTACGTTTCCACTGATAGAAAAAAGCTTTGTGCCCGGGCTTTTTTCCGTGCCAAAGGCCCGATAGGCATCGGCTCCGTTACATACGATAAATGGCACGGACGAGAGGGTCTCAACATTGTTTATAACGGTCGGACAGTTGAAAACACCAACCAAGGCTGGAAAAGGCGGCTTTAAACGGGGGTTCCCCCTATGACCTTCCACCGATTCAATCAGGGCTGTTTCCTCGCCGCACACATACGCCCCTGCGCCCCGCTGCACGATAATATCGTGATTAAAGCCTGAGCCAAGGATGTTTTTCCCCAGATAGCCTTTTTTATAGGCTTCGGCAACAGCAGCATCGAGCGTATCTGCTTCCTGCTGGAATTCGCCTCTGATGTAGATAAAAGAAAGCTGAATCCCTATAGCATAGGAACACAGAATCATGCCCTCAATAAGCATATGGGGATCTTTACACATCAATACCCTGTCCTTAAAAGTACCGGGCTCCCCCTCATCGGCATTGCAACAGAGATATTTTGGCTTTTCCGATTCCTTTGGAATGAAAGACCATTTGAGCCCGGTCGGAAATCCGGCCCCGCCTCTGCCGCGCAAGCCCGATTGCTTCACGATATTGATCAAATCTTCAGGCGCGACCTTGCCAAGAACTTTCCTGATAGCCTGGTAGCCGCCATGAGCTTCGTACACTTCCAGTTTGTGAGAATTTTCAATATCAATACGGCTGAGTAATATTTTTTCCATCCCGAATTCCGTCTTCTGATTTCTTTTATCCATTTTTCCGGTAATACTCCAGAATCTGGTCGATCTTTTCTTTCGTCAGCTTTTCATAGAATATTTCATCAATCTTCATGACCGGCGCGGCGCCACAGTTGCCGAGACATTCGACCTCTATCAGCGTAAAAAGGTTATCTTCCGTTGTCTGGCCGACCTGTACGGACAGTCTTTCCTTCAGGTACGCGACGATATCTTCGGCATCATTGATCATGCAGGAGATATTGGTACAAACCTGGATCAGATGTTTGCCCACGGACTTTTTGTGATACATGGTATAAAATGTAGCAACGCCATATACCCTCACCGGAGGAACCTCCAAAAGTCCAGCTACCTGATCCATGTTGTCCCTGCTGAGCCAGCCGTATTCATGCTGCACCGCATACAGGGCAGGTAATAAGGCCGCCTCTTTGGTCGGGTATTGAACACTCAGGGACTTTATCTTTTCGACAACCTCGGATTTCAACTTACTCAAAGGTGCTCACTTCCTTATATGTTATTTATGGCACTCTCCAAACGCCTAGCGATCCAACTCTCCGGCAACAATATTTAAGCTTCCCAGGGTGATGATTGCATCGGAAATCATCCGTCCTGTAATCATCTGCGGGAAAGCCTGGTAAATGGCAAAACAGGGAGCTCGCAAATGCAGCCGCCAGGGTGATTTTTTTCCTCTGGACACGATATAAAACCCGAACTCACCATTGGCACCTTCTACAGCATGGTATATCTCACCGACAGGAATATCGTCAATCCCCTCCAAGACAAGATTGAAATGGTGGATCAGACCTTCAGCGGTCTGGTAAACCTGCTGTTTAGGAGGCAGAATAACCCTCGGATCGTCAATGACCACCGGGCCATCAGGAAGCTTTTCCAGTAGTTGCAAAATAATCCTGCGGCTTTGCAGCATCTCTTCAAACCTGACCATGATCCTGTCATAGGTATCACCTGATGACCCTACCACGACATCGAATTCCACCTGGTCATAGCAGGCATAAGGCTCATCGACCCTGAGATCCCGCGGCACCCCGCAGGCACGCAGGCATGGGCCGGAAAACCCATACTCTATGGCATCTTCTGCGGAAATCACGCCGACACCCATAGTTCGGTCAAGAACGATACGATTTTTTTTCAGCATCTTCATCAAATCATCAATCATAGGCGGAAGCTGTTCCAGGACTTTTTTCAACTTTGGAATAAAATCCTGCGGTATGTCGCGGACAACTCCGCCGATCCTGGGATAACAGGTTGTCATCCTGGCGCCTGAGACCATCTCCACAAGCCTGTACAGCTCTTCCCGTACTTTGAAGGAATACCAGAACACAGTCAAAGCGCCCATATCGACAAAATTTGGTCCAGTGGCCGTGATGTGGTCCATGATCCGGCTGACTTCCGACATAATTACCCGCAGGAAAACAGCTCTGGGTGGAGGTGCTATGCCTAACAGTTTTTCAACTGCCTCGCAGTAAGCCTCGTTGCAGATAAGCGGTGATACATAATTAAGCCTGTCGGTTAAGGGTATGAATTGATGATAGGTCAAGGATTCGGCCAATTTTTCTATACCACGATGTAAATATCCGATCTCCAGGTCCACTTCAGCCATGATCTCTCCGTCCAGCCGCGCGTAAATCGGCAGGGTCCCATGAACTGCGGGATGCGAAGGCCCTATCTGGATGGGGATAAAATCATCATCATCTTTGTAAAGAATACGGCTCATTTATTTTTCCTCACGAATCGGAACCGGGCAGTACTCATCGCTCGGTCCTCCGTCGAAATCTTTCCTGAGCGGATGCCCAGGGAATGTTTCGGGATTGAGGATTCGCCTGAGATCAGGATGTCCTTCGAATTTGATGCCGAACATATCGAAAACTTCGCGCTCAAACCAGTTGGCCCCTTTAAAAACAGGTGTCATTGAATCTACCTTGGGATCAGGGCCGCAAACCCGCGTTTTCATCCGTAATCTTATCGTATTGTTAAAAGATAGCAGATGGTAGACAACCTCGAATCGAGGTTCCCCTTCAGGAAAATTATCTACGGCAGTCAGGTCGGCGAGAAAATTAAAGGTAAGTTCCGGGTCCCTCTTAAGAAAGGAGACAGCCTCGCGAATCACGGCGCTCTTCACAATCACGGTCAATTCGTCACGAAACCTGACGATTTCCTGAATGTTTTCACCGAATTTACTTTTCAGTTTTTCTATTACCTGGTCGTGATTCATTTTTCCCGCCTGAGATAGAGGCGTAAAAAGGTTGTTTAGGCTGTAGGTATTTAGGCTGTAGGAAAAGACAATGACTAACAGCCTAAATACCTACAGCCTATCTACCTGTTTAGACTGCCCGCAGCGTCGGCTTCATCACCTATGCGCTTCTGGAGCTTAAGAAAACCATATATCAGGGCTTCGGGGCGGGGCGGGCAGCCCGGCACGTAAACATCTACAGGGATGACCTTGTCGATACCCTGAAGCACGCTGTATGTCTTAAAAATTCCGCCGGAGCAGGTGCATGCACCCATGGCAATCACCCATTTGGGCATGGCCAACTGTTCCCAGACGCGACGCAAAACCGGGGCTTGTTTATTAGTTATGGTCCCGGCGACAATCATCATATCAGCCTGACGCGGGCTGAAACGTACAAGCTCGGCGCCGAAGCGGCTCATATCATAGTGGGCGGCAACCGCAGCCATAAACTCGATGGCGCAGCAGGCGGTCCCGAAAGGCAACGGCC
>Ga0307378_10000896_pt1 | contig 49816 bp, 36 predicted proteins | sample UN1MG_FD_202238 | JGI IMG/M metagenome (GOLD analysis project Ga0307378, IMG submission 202238) | Soil microbial communities from Risofladan, Vaasa, Finland - UN-1 | ecosystem: Environmental > Terrestrial > Soil > Coastal area > Acid sulfate soil | place: Finland: Risofladan, Vaasa | collected... | reverse complement strand
GACGGTGATATGCCTCCAATTGAGGCATCAGTTCTCTCAAATCGTCCTCCGTCATGGCACACCTCCTGTTGTTTTTCAGGAGTATACACCATGACCAATCAGATGTCAACTAACCGGCGTTATAGTGCTAAGCAACTGATATTTATTATCCCGGACAATAGCTTCTCCCCTCTCTGCGGCGTACCCAACCCCTGGGATGCTCATCTCTAACTCTCGCGCCAGATCTGTCACCGAGATACCCAGCGCTCTCACGGCCCAAAAGCAAAGAAGACTTCTTACCTTAACTTTTCTTTGCTGCCGCCCCTTTGAAAGAACTTCAACCTGAAATTCAGGGGACAGTATATCTATTTTCCGAAGAAAAGAGGCAACAATATGTATACTGTCCCCCGAATATCCAGGGGCAGACCCCCTTAGTGTTCTCAGTAAATCTCGTATTTAACCAGCCTGCCGTCAAGCCCGCCGGTCTTGATCGGTTTTTTCCATGATGCTTTCAGCCCGATTTTTTTGATATACTCCCGTTCTCCGAAATAAACAAAAGCGGCCGAGCCTTTGCATTTCTGTTTCAGAAAATCGCCGAGATTTTTATAAAATATTTCAAGGTTCTCGTCTCCCCCCATCCGAATGCCATAAGGCGGATTGGTTACAATTACATGCTCTTCAAGGGCGGGCAGCTTTCTGAAGTCCGCCCTTTCAACGCTTACGTTATTTCCGTAATGGAGCCCCATCAGGTTTGTCCGCGCCGCGCTGACAGCCTCCGCGGACACATCACTGCCCGCAATCAGCCCTTTCGGCAGTTCCCGGATGTGTCCGTCGGCCTCTTTTTTTACCTGCTTCCAGACAGCGCCGTCAAAGTCGGGCAGAAATTCAAAACCGAATCGATTCCTGAAAACACCCGCAGGAATATTGCTATACCGCATGAGCGCTTCACACAAAAGGGTTCCCGAACCGCACAAAGGATCATATAAAGGAACAGAACCGTCCCATTCGCTGAATCGGATAATCGCGGCGGCGACGGTTTCCTGCATCGGCGCCGAAACGGTCTCCTCTCTGTATCCTCTCCGGTAAAGCGCGCCGCCTGAAGTGTCGAGGCTTATTACTGCCTTATCGTTCCTGATATGAAGGTTCAGCAAGATATCTGGATTCCTTACCGACACATCCGGACGCTGACCGGTTTTTTCTTTGAAATAGTCGGCAACCGCATCTTTGAGGCGGAGGGCAGCGTACTTTGAATGCGAAATCGCGCTGTCGGAAACATTCCCCGATACGGCAAAGGTATTGCCTTTTGCAAAAAAATCTTCCCACTCGATCTGTTTGGCCTTCTGATACAGCGTATCGGTATCATGACAATCGAATGATATTAACGGCGCAAGGCACCGTGAAAGAAGCCTGGTCAGATAATTAATGCGATACAGGGTTGATTTGTCCGCCCTGAAATGAATTCCGCTGAATTCCGGCCTGACATCTTCGGCGCCGAGTTCAGATAGTTCCTCCGCGCCGGCTTCTTTTAAGCCGTCGGCTATCTGGGCAAAATAACGGCAATCCTTCTGATACTGATATGCCGCCGCTTGGCGTTTTTCTCTTCTATGGTGTTTGACCCAATCGGCTGATACCATTTTTCACCGCTTTCGTTTCAATCGGAGCCGGAAAGAAAGAGACAACAGGGTCAAAAAGAGACCGTAATAGGGGTCACATCTTGAATAGTGAATTATATCAAATTGTCTACATCTGTGCGTAATAGGGGTCACATCTTGAATGGTGAATTATATCAAATTGTCTACATCCGAAGAAGAGCAATTCACAGATCAAGATGTGACCCCCGGCACTGTCCTGTGGAGCGATGGGTTAGCCCATTCCTCTTAGCATTCGTTTGTATTCGTCATGAGTGCCGATCCAAACCCAGATGAAGTTCTCACCATCCTCTACCGCAAGCGCGCGGTAATTGAGCCCAGCTCGGACTGACCAAAGCTTGCCAACTTTCTTGAAATGAAGGGATGGATGAGAGGGATTAGCCTTGAGTAGATCAAAATTCCTCTTCGACACATTTTGAACGGGTTCGGGAAGGTTTTCGAAGCATTTCCAGAATCGATTTGTTGTCCTGGCACCTAGAGTTCCTTTGGATTTCCCTTGGATTTTTCATCAAGGGCTTCCTTAATTAGAAAATCGAGCTTTCCTGATCCCGAATCTGCCTCAATTTGTCTATCCCATTTCTCCCAATCCCTTTCAGAGAACCACTGCCTCAGTTTAGAGTACTCCTCGTCTGAGAGGGATTCGATTTCAGTCTGGATTCTTTGTACTTTTGACATTTGTTGACTCCTTTTTCTTCTACTTGGAAGCTAACAGAGATCTTAGGGGGCCATCGGTAATTCGCGACCATCTCCCACGAAAATGGTTAACTCTGAACATACATTGGATTAAGCTCGAAGCTCAAAGCTTGCCATTTTTGCGCTTGTCAAAAATATACAACAAACGATCAACAGTTTCAAATCGGATGTTTCTCTTCTCACAAAGGGCTATTACCCTGTCGAGATAATCAAAATAGACCGAGACCTTTTGGTTCAGGTAGTCTACGGGGGCACATCTTGTATTGTGAATTAGCCGATTTATATTCTTCACCCGAAACCTTTCTACAATTCACAAACCAAGATGAAAACCCATGAGGGTCAGACCTACACTTTTTACATTCTGGTTTTATTCTCTAGAGTCATTGCAATTTTGTCAAATGTGTAGGTCTGACCCCGTTGTTTTCTTTGTCAAATGTGTAGGTCTGACCCCGTTGTTTTCTGACTCTTCGAGAATTTGATAATTTTAATGGGCCTCCCTCCATTCGCCTAATCAGCTCGATCTCTTCGTCAGGTCTATTCCAATAACCGTGATGTCGTCTACATTTGAGAATTTCCGAGAAATCCGCCGCCAATGGTCCTGAAGAGCGGCAGTCAATCCTGCAAAGTCCACGCGATTATCACTACCGGGCACGTCCCAGCCAGCCTTCTCGCCCCGATACACGAGCACAAAGATTCCTTGCCTTGAGCGGGTGTCGCGCAGATAGTCACCATAAAGCTGGTTTTCGAGGCGCTCGAACAGTGCCGGACCGGTCCACTTGTCGGCGAGCTTTAGTTCGACAGGGACCGGTCCATCGAAATCTGCCCCGTGGAACCTCAAGTCTGGCTTCTTGGCATCGGCAAGTTCCTCTTCTTGTGGAATCGAATACCGCCCGAGTGCTTTTTCGCGCAGCTCCCGCCCAATGTACTTGCGCATGTCGGTTTCTTGCGTAACGGTTTGCAGAACGCCTGCAACGCTACTGTCACCGTGTTCCAAGTCGTCCTTGAGATCGAGGAGCCGCAGGATTGCAAGTTCAGCCAATTCCCTGTGATTGCAGGGTGTTCGCTCCAGCTTCTCATGAAAATCTCTGACCTGAGAAGGCAACCAAGGTTCAATATCGCCGTCCTGTTCGGCCTTTGTCTTTGCATGAAGCAAAATCCACGGTCGAGACGCTTCTTCAGGATGCATCTTGGCGATGTCCATCAGCGCTAAAAACGACTCCTTACCGGGAATCTGTTTCAGCAATTCGAAAAGGCTATTCCGCGCATCCTGCGCCTCGTCGCGCAATCCTGGCGAATAGACGCCCGTTCCGGCACGATTGATATCCTCTTTTCGCCGGATGTGATCGTGCATCAGCAGGTAGAGTGACTTCAGATACTCTGGGTTCTTGAACGCTTCACGCACGGTAGCCCCATCACCTCTGCGGCCTCCCCAAAGATGAGTTAGGAAAGTCATCGCAAACAAAGTTCGCTTCTTCCGGGCAGATATCTTTCCAATTCGGGCCTTGAGAGATGCAATTGCTGATTCGGGAGCAACGCCAGTCCATACGGCAAACCAGCGAGCTACATGATCCAGCTTCTTTAAAGTGCGACATTTTCGGGATGCCAACTCTTCAATCAGGTCATCCGATATGATTGATCCCTGAATAATCTTTAGCAGTTTGTCCAGGTTTGACAGGTTCTTCGGCTCCTTTGTCTTAAGGAGTTTGTAGATGCTGGGAGCCAACTGGTCCCAAGCCCACTGGCCCGACCAGCTCACGTCGCTTATAATGTAGTGTGTTTCTGTCTCTGGCTTCTCTATCGATAACTCGTACCGGACTTCTCGCATGAGAAAGTCGCACACAATCTTCGGGTGCGTCTCGAAAAGCTTAGGAAACCAGGTGGGGAAGCCGTTCATCTCAAAGGACGCGTACTTGCACGCGAGTTCGATTTCCGCAGCGCTCAAATTATTCGGCCAGTTTTTGGTTTCAACGGCCTCGATCTCAAGGCCTGTTAGCCCGATAATAACGGCATAGCTCGTTTGGTTGAATGGCGCGCCTTCCGATCGTAATTTTGGCTTATGGTGTCGCCAAAAGGAAACTGTGCCATCCCTATAGAAACGCGCGACTTCCTCGCCGTACTCCGGTATCAGCATTTTCCAGTTATACTGGGTCCACCGCCCCGTTGATATCTTCTTGTCCCGAGTTTGATCGTAGAGATAGAGTAAGGTGTTTGTGATGGTACCAGGCTTGTCGCGGAGCGCTGCTCGAATCTTGTCAAGATTTTCATTGAAATACTTATTCCAGTCCGCGTGGTATTTCTCTTGCTTCTTCCGATAGGCTTCGTTGCGTCTTTTCCACTTGGCTTCCTGCTGCTTCCAGCGGCGCGAATCCTGACTTTGAGCAGGTGGCCTCAAATAGGTGCCAAGGCGCTCAGACAGTTCATCGTTGCCTGCGACCAACTTCTTCAGTTGCACACTCCATGCGCGCGGCCGATTAGACGCTCTGTAGAGATTAAAGGCCAGCGACAAGGCGACCAATCTGTCGTCCAGAAGAGCTTTGCGAGAAATCACCTCCGATACATACTCAAAATCGGATTCTTCGAACCGCCAGAACGATTCGAAAAGCGATACCCGCCAGTACTCGGTCAGCCGCTCTGCACTCTTCTTGTCAATGGCCTCCCTCGATCTTTGTACTTCAAACCAGAACAACGCTCGGTTCAGCTCCTTCCATGCGGGAACGAGCTTCGAGAATTCAGCCTTGACGTCGGCTAGGTCATCGATCCCGTAATCACGCGCAGCTGAGAATTTGTGCAGGATTGCAAGTGCATCTGGTTCGAGCGATGCGGGATGACGAGCCAAGATCAGTCGCTCAACCGCTTTGGATGCCGGCACCATCAACCACTGAAATTTTTCGGATACTTCGCAATACCGGCGTTCAATCATCGGGGGAAGGCTAAGCGGCTTGTTCAAGCTGGTAACAAGCTCCGGGAGCAGCTCAATGTCAGCGGCGTTAACAAATTCTGTTACGCCATCAGTTAGATGATCAACTGAATAGGGCTCCTTTGGTTCGCTCTTTTTCAAGCATGCCAAAAGCCAAACCAAGGTCGGTTCGGTCGGCTGGACACCCTCGAGAAGTTCAGCAAGCCACTCCCGCTTAAGTTCATATGCCTCTGTCAGAAAGCTTTGACGAACGTCCTCTTGATCCTCGTTGGAACCAATCGCCTTGATGGCCCTGAATGCCGCTATGCGGGCGTACTGTTCAGCGGTTGGCGTTAGCGCAAGATTCATAGCTTCTGGCAGTGCACCCGCAAGCTGCCCGAGCCATACCATGCGGAGCAGGAATGCCGACAGATCTTCATTATCCGCATGCTTTTGGATCAACACGCGGACGTCATCAGTCAGGTCGGGGTTTGCGAAACGCTGGACCGCCGCATAATCTCGCATCGAGCGGCCAGTAGCACCGACGGCCATTTGTTCGCAAACTTCGTGCAGTATATAGCGGCGCACCTCTAAAGGCAGCTGACTAGGATCGCCTCCTTCAAAAATAATTTCAGGCGCGACTTTGCGGACACGCTCCCTGATCTTCTCATCCAGAATTGCCAGCCAAGGCAAAATCGCACGCAGCGTAGGTACAACAATGTCCAAACCATACTGATTGCGAAAGAATAGCGCTTCGATGGTTCGGCGCGATGTTTCACGTTTGAGTAGTTCGGCAAACCAATCGGCGGTTAGGTATTCCCGTACCGAGCGATTGTGGAAGCGTACCGCGCCGTAAATCGCCTCATCGAATATGGGCCGCGACAGCAATGTCAACTGATCCTTGTCGTCCCAATCGGGGAGCACGAATTGAACTGCTATCCCTTTGGAGTTCTCCGCACCATCGGGAACCCTGATTGTGGGGTCCTGAGCCAAGGTAGTGGCTGCCGCCAGGAGTCTTGCCCCCTGACGAGCGCGCTCTGCCGAAAGTGGGCGTGCTTCGGCACGACTTTGGTCACGCTCTGCTAGTCTTCGATCGATGCTGTTCCGCATGATCTCAAGTCGGGATCCAATCCGACCTTTGTCGATCCAGAATTCAGTGAGTTCCTCAAGGTCCTGAGGGCGAGATGTGAACGACCAGGCGTCTGCGCGCTCCACGGCATCGAGGAAAGCTTTGCTGTCCTCGATGCCTCGGGCCTTTACAAACACCGCAATCTGATCAGATGTAAGGTCATCGAGCGCAACGATCTTGAAAGCCGTTCGAGCCTTGCCCTGCGTTTCCGTTTCGGTCTGCAAGCTTACATCAGGCCCATCAGGGCCGTCGTCCTCAGTCTGTGGATCACATTCCGATGTGACAGCTGCAGCATAAGCCAGATGAGTGGAACAGTAGGCAAGATCTGTCTTTGGCCGCCATGCCGTCGTCCGACTGGTTATGACGATATGCGTCCGGTCTTTGGCTGTACTGATCCGTCTGCTCAGCTTACGGATCGCGAGTTCAAAATCACGGGGATCCTGAAGACGCGCTTCGTCCACCGAGTCCAGGAGAAGCCATCCTTCCTCACCGGAGGCAAGCCATTCTTCGAAGGTCTCGTAGGTTCCTACCTCAAAGGCGTCCTCGAAATCTCTGGGAATATGTTCCAGGCGAAGGAAAAACGCAGTCTTTCCCTGCTCCCTAAGCATACGAGCGACGTTGCGTATTTCGGTAGTTTTACCCGATCCGGCCTCGGACAAAATGATCAGGCGGTATTCTTTGATGAGGTTAGGCCAGCGGAGGCGCTCGCCAAAATGGAATGCCTGGCTGATATCAACGTCGTCGTTTTCGTTGTTATGTTTCGACAGTTCGTGGAAGGTCCTGTTGAGCTCAATAAACTCGTAGCTTGAGTCGAAGGTAGTCATCGGATCCACTTTTTAACCGCTCCAAGTTAACATAACAGCAATGTACTGCATGTTTAGGATAGAATTACCTCAATGCCCTTTCGGCGCTGGGAACCATGCTGCAGATAGTAGCCCAACGGTCTGCTCAGGGGCCGCGTGTTTTTTACGCCGTGCCTTGCAGCAGGGAGGTTAGGTACTTTTTGTCCGGTCTTCCATTCATCCATCAGTATTCTTTCCACAATACAGCGTTTCCTCTTTGTCCATTTTTAATTAGTAAATAAATGGCACTATCCGCTTAACCTTCCGGCTATAAGAGCGGTACTCTTCAGCAAATGCTTCGGATAGCAGGTTTTCCTCTATGGAAAGCACACGTAAGACCAGTATGAGGTAGATGATAAACAGGGCAATTACGAAAAGCGACTGTACCACAAGCGCAAGGCCCAATGTCACAGATAACACACCGGTATTTAGTGGATTTCTCACCAAAGAGTATATACCCCAGGTAACCAGCGGGTCCTGGGTGCGTGGAGCAAAGCCGCCAGGCTGAAAGGTGTTGCGCAAAGCCAGGAAACCAAGTACGACCATTGCGGTACCGCAACTTATTAAAGCAATGCCAATAGCCTCTAACCCATAGATTAGCCAAGGCATGGCTATAGCCAAGTGAGTCAGATCTAAGATCTGATACCAACCTATAATCAGGGAAACAGCAATCAAAGGGATAAACAAAATGAGTATAGCTGTGTTGAAATAGTTTTCTGCCATGACTATACCTTGTCCTTCGGGTTTAATCTGCAGAAGTCTCCCGGTGCAGACCAGCATTGCCCCGCCCTGCAAGGCCAACACTACTAATAAAAATATCCCAACCCCTTGCTCACCAATAAGATGCATGAATCCTCCTTATCACCTAACCAGTTAGTAGATAGTTTCTCTATAGCTTCCAGCAAAAAAATCCTTGACAAAAAGTCTTGAGATTTAATGTGCCTAACTGCATAACACCCAAAATGAATGTTATACAGAGACCTGGATAACCTCCTATGAAACCAATGCCCGCTGAAATCAAGAGCCGTTATGACGCCGCTCTGGTGAGAGAAGCCGTGCCTCTCTCAGCTCATTTCCAGCACAGAAAATGGTTGAGGTATTATCTGGATTTTTGCCTTAAATATCGCTACGAAATATTAAAAGAGGAGAATCTTTTGTATTTTCTTGAAAAACTGGAGGATAAGAACCAGACCGAGCAGCAACAGAAACAGGCATCTCACGCCGTATCCATTTTTTATGAAATAGAGAACATTGATCAGGATAGGATAGGGGCATTAAAGAATAAAAAGGAGAATATTTCAACAAAAAAGACTGCATTAGACGCAACTCATGTGGATTGGAGCCGTGTCTATAGAGATTTAGATTCCGAGATCAAACTACGGCATTATTCCCCTAAAACGTTGGAGGCCTACAAAGGGTGGGTCAGACAATTGCAGCAGTATCGGGAGTCGCGTCTTGAATCGTGAATTATGGACCTTTTACCAGCGGGAAGAGGTGGCAATTCCAGGCAAAACATTCTTATTTAACGCCGTGATCCTGGTCATGCACGTTTTCGTGCGTGGCATGAAGGGCGGGAGTATTACGACCGTGACCTGGCTGTATTCTCTCGGGCAATTCAACATGGCCGGGAAAGGAGAATGCACCTGTTTGCGCGTAATGTGCAGCCAAGTATGACGGCGTGGCCCTCAACATCACACCGTTATGGGAGGTTGTGCCCCGGAAGGAAGCCCCGAAGTATCGGGAGGTACTCGTTAGGGGCAAGTGGAATGGGCCGGCATCGGCAGAGAATTGCGGGAAAAGGGATCGGTGAGCTGACGGCCCGGCAATAACTCATAAGATAAAACTTGCATGTTTTCCTAAAAACAGCTATTTTCTTGTTCAGGAAAATGAAAAGAATTAGGAAAATGCCGACACAGAGGGAGATAATTGAACAGCTGCGAAGAGGCAAGGTTTCGCTGCCTCCGCTGTCTTTTCGCTTTCTGGAAGGTCAGCCGGAGGCAGGCGGAAACCGTCGTCTCGATGCATTAATTGAGGCGTCTTGGGGGAAGAGCACGGCAAGGTTCGCCATCGAATGCAAATCCATTTCGACGCCCAAGGCATTTCAGGATGGGCTCAACCGGTTAAGGTCATTGCCGCTTCCGAAGGATTACCGGCCCATGCTCATCATGCCTTTTCTCAGTGAACTGCAATTACAGGAGCTGGAGCGGGAAGGGATCAGCGGCATCGACCTGTGCGGCAACGGCGTGGTGGTTGTGCCAGGCATGTTTAGTGTATTCCGCAGCGGCGAGACAAACCGCTTTTCCACCTCAGCCCCAATCAAGAACATCTATCGGAAGAACAGTTCGATGGTTGGGAGGGTCTTCCTTGTCCGTCCCGGCTACAACACCGTTCAAGACATTTGCGTGGAGATCAACCGGCGAAACATGCTGGTGAACCGTTGGGATAAGAGGCCCATGAGCCTGTCGACGGTGTCGAAGTCGTTGAAAACATTGGAGGAGGATTTGATCGTCGAGCGCAAAGGTATCATTCGGCTTCTGCAACCCGACAAGCTTCTGGAAAAACTGGGTGAGAACTATGTCCCCCCGAAAATCAAGGAGCGAGTCCGTCTCAAGGTCTCACAAGGGAGCGGAACGATTCGAGAATTGCTGGTGAAGCAATCCCAGGAGTTAAGCCTGCCCCTCGTAGCTGCAGGGGCATCATCGGTTGCCCAATTTGCAGTGATGCAGCGAGGGGATCTGTTATCTGTCTATTGCCCGCGTTTGGAGATGCTGCTGGAGCGGCTGTCTGGAAGTCAGTCGGATCGCTTCCCGAACCTCGAATTGGTCGAGACGGAGGATGAAACGGTTTACTTCGATGCCCGGCAGGAGGGGGACTTCTGGTGGGCCTCCCCTGTGCAGGTGTACCTGGAGTTGATGGCCGGCGACAAGCGTGACCGGGAGATCGCCGAACAGGTGAAATCATCTCTCTTGATGGATCTTGGACTTGTGCAGCAATGATTACCATACCCGATCTTCAAACGGCGTTGCTCGACCTGCTCCACGAAGTGCAAGCTACGGATATCAAACTCATCATCGGGGGCGGGTTCGGCATCTATCTCAAGGCCGACCACGTGCGACGTCTGGGTGTGCAAACACTTCTTCGTGAATGGCCTGAACCACGTTCCACCAACGACCTCGATTTGTATCTACGACCGGAATTGCTCATCCAATCAGCGAAATTGAAACCTCTGGCAGAGGCCATTGCCAGGCTGGGCTATCACGTTGTTCCCGGCGCCGAAAATTACCAGTTTGTGAAACTCGGGCCAGGAGGCGTGCAGGCAGGCAGTCTCAAGATAGACATCCTTACCGGCCCACAAAGCCGTTTTAAGGGCACAAGGGTGAAGACGGACGCCCGCCGTGTCCGGCCCAATCCTTCCGTTGGCATTCACGCCCATCCCGTCAACGAAGCGCCAACGTTGGAGGAGGGGCTGTTACCGAAAATGCTGGCTGGAAAACTCAGTTCAGGCGACCACTTTCAAGCCGAGATTTCCCTGCCCCATCCGTACACATTCCTGATGATGAAGCTGTTCGCTTTCAAGGACCGGCTTAACGATGTCAACAAGGAATTCGGCCGCTACCATGCTCTGGATTTGTACACCATCCTGGCGACTACGATGGAGATGGAGTGGAATCATGCCCTTGAATTCCGTGATCAACAGGGAGACGAACCGTACATTATGGAGGCGGGGCGCCTGGTCTCGAAACACTTCTCCGCCCTTGACCGTTTGGGCATGATCCGATTGAGGGAAAGCCGTTACTATCGCCCTGAATTGCAGCTTGATGAATTCATGTCAGCCCTCAAGGAGCTGTTTCCTGCAAGGGCGGAAACCCATTCAGAGGGAAACTGAGAGTACTTGGGGTCGCGTCTTGAATCGTGAATTATGGACCTTTTACCAGCGGGAAGAGGTGGCAATTCCAGGCAAAACATTCTTATTTAACGCCGTGATCCTGGTCATGCACGTTTTCGTGCGTGGCACGAAGGGCGGGAGTATTAGGACCGTGATCGGGCTGTATTCTTTCAGGCAATTCAAAATGGCCGGGAAAGTGGCATTGACATGGCCAGGTGGCTGGAGTATTTTGAGGATCAAGGATGTCAGGGCAGGGAACGCCTGGAAAGGGCCCCGAGAAGAATGATAACACATATGAGGGAGCAAAATGGACCTTAAGACCTTGAAAGATACACCTCCTTGGGAATGGCCGGAAGGCGCCGGCCAGATATTCCTTGAGACTCTCCGTGATGATCGGGCCGATAAATCCGACCGCTTACTTGCAGCCGAGCTGGCCGGCGACTTTACCGTGATCAACGACGAGCTGGCCCATGCATTGCTGTCAATTCTGTGCAACGGCGATGAATCAGAGAAACTGCGGGGCAAGGCAGCGATCTCGCTTGGGCCGGCCCTTGAATACGCAGATACGGACGGGTTCGATGATCCAGACTACGTACCAATTTCCGAACAAACGTTCCGCAAGATCCAGGACACGCTTCAAAAGCTTTACACGGATGCCGGCATTCCAAAGGAAGTGCGGCGGCGGATCCTGGAGGCATCGGTGCGCGCCCCGCAGGACTGGCACCAAGATGCGATCCGTGACGCGTATTCAAGCGGCGACGAAGATTGGGAGTTGACCGCCGTTTTCTGCATGCAATTCGTGCGCGGATTCGATGACCAGATACTCGAATCTCTGGACAGCAAGAATCCAGACATCCACTACGAGGCGGTCTGCGCAGCGGGCACTTGGGAGGTGGATGCGGCCTGGTCGCACATTGTTGCACTCGTCACTTCAGAGGAAACGGAAAAGTCCGTGCTGCTGGCCGCCATCGACGCGGTGGCCGGCATCCGCCCGCAAGAGGCTGGGGCGATCCTCGTTGACCTGACGGACTCCGATGACGAGGACGTCGTCGAGGCCGCCTACGAAGCCATGGCCATGGCTGAGGAGCCCTGGGACGATGAATACGATGACGAAGACGACAAGCTCCTCCACTGAGGGTGGGCCACGGTCGAGGTGAATCGGAAACGGCCAAGAACAAAAAAAAGCCGAACCAGAAGACGCAGGCTTGGATAGAAGCCCGCAAACGCCATCACCTATCTCATACCCACGTTCAGATGGCCCGCGAGCTCGGGATGAATCCCAAAAAGCTCGGCAAGCTGGATAACCACGACCAGGAGCCGTGGAAGATGCCGCTCAGGCAGTACATCCAGCACCTCTACTTCAAGCGTTTCGGAAAGGAACGACCGGACGAGATTCCGTCTATCGAGAAGAAAATCCTCCGCACGCCGTCTAAACTGTCCCAACTCTTATGCCTGGGTCTCACGTTCAAATGAATCACCCTGCAGCAACCTGCAGGGTATCTCATGGCAAAGCCCCCTTCCTTAAGGGGAGGGGATCAACCTGCCAGATTTCAGGCGGGTAAAGGGGAGGGTGACCAAACATTTTATCACCCCCCCTAACCTCCCCCATCAAGGGGGAGGCACTATAATGTAACCCTGCAGCAAGCTGCAGGGAATTATCAAGTTAGAGGATCCTTTTTCTGATGCGCGCGGATAACGGTGTCACCTCAACCAGCTCATCTTCTTTGATAAACTCGATGGCCAGGTCAAGGCTCAGGATCTTGGCCGGAATAAGCTGCAAGGCCTCGTCCGCCCCTGCTGCCCTCATGTTGGTGAGTTTCTTCTCCTTTGTCACGTTGACGTAAATATCGTTCTCCCTCGAATTCTCACCAACCACCATCCCCTTGTAGACCCGTGTGTTCTCCTTTACAAAGAGCGTGCCTCGGGGCTGGAGGTGATGAAGCGCGTACGTGGTCGTCCTTCCTGGCCGGTCCGCAACAAGGGTTCCGGTGGAGCGTTTTGTAAGAGGGCCATGCCATGGCTCATACCCATCGAAAAGGTGGTTGAAGAGCCCTGTTCCTCTTGTGTCGGTGAGAAACTGGGAGCGAAAGCCGATCAGCCCTCTGGATGGGATCTTGAATTGGAGGCGGACCCTGGTGTGGCCATTGTTGTTCATTTCCTGTATCCTCCCTTTACGGATCCCCACCTGCTGTGTTACGACCCCTATGAATTCCTCAGGCACATCGATGACAAGGTGCTCCATGGGCTCGTAAAGAACGCCGTCCACGTTTTTAGTAATGCTCTCCGGCATAGACACGGAAAGCTCAAAGCCTTCCCTCCTGATCGTCTCGATCAAGATCGCAAGCTGCAGTTCGCCTCTTCCCATCACCTTGGAGGAATCCGGGGAGGTGAAGTCGACCTTTATCGACACATTATACAAGAGCTCCTTTTCAAGCCGCTCCCTCAGGTCCCTCGATGTTACATGCCCTCCTTCTCGGCCTGCAAACGGCGAGGTATTCACGGAAAAGACCATGGAGATGGTGGGCTCATCTACCGCAATCCTGGGAAGTGGCACCGGGTTTTGAATATCGGCGATGGTATCACCAATGCTGATCCCTTCAATCCCGGCCAGGGCGACGATATCGCCTGCACGAGCCTCCTTGATCTCTGTTCTTTCGAGCCCCTGAAAACCGTAGAGCGATGCAACCTTGGTCTCGATCGGACCTCCTCTGCCGTTGATCATGGATACCCAATCCCCGACTCTGACCGTGCCCGAGAAGATCCTCCCGATGGCGAGCCTGCCCACGTAATCGTTATAGTCGATGTTGGTTACCAAAAGCTTCAGTGGCCCCTGTTCATCCCCTTGGGGCGGCGGAACGGCTTTAAGGATCAATTCAAACAGGCAACGGAGGTCCTTCGCATCCTCATCAGGATTGAGCTTTGCAATCCCGAGTTTTGCGTTGGTGTAGACGATGGGAAATTCAAGCTGTTCCTCTGTGGCATCGAGGTCAATGAAGAGATCGTAGACCTCGTTCAGCACCTCTTGGATCCTCGCATCGGGCCTGTCTATCTTGTTAATCACCAGGATAGGGGGGAGATTGAACTCGAGGGCCTTTTTCAAAACGAATCGCGTCTGGGGCAAAGGGCCCTCCGAGGCATCCACGAGGAGCAGCACGCCATCAACCATCTTGAGCGTCCGTTCCACCTCCCCGCCGAAATCGGCATGGCCCGGGGTATCCACGATATTGATCTTGACCCCCTTGTATACGATAGCCGCGTTCTTTGCCATGATGGTAATGCCCCGCTCCCGCTCCAAGGCAATATTGTCCATCACCCGGTCCTGAACCTTCTCGTTCAAACGGAAAGTGCCCGACTGCCTGAGCAGGCAATCGATGATTGTTGTCTTTCCATGATCGACATGGGCAATAAGGGCAATGTTCCTCAAGTCTTCGCGTTTCATCAGCTTATCATGAAATAGGCGCCCTGGTTTCACCCAGGTCACCCTGCCTATTCCACCTTTCTCCCTTTGCGGGATCATTCCCGTTATTTGATAGCCTGCGACTTTGTGGTGCCGGCCGGGCCCGCTTTTTGGCGTATTTTTTATCGTCTCGTCTCCGGTTCTGTTTGGAGAAAGCCTGGAGGCTAGGGATGGTGCCGTGCCACACGGGATCAATGCGATTGGTGTTAAACAGGGATTGCAGACCCTTCAATTCCCGATCGGTCACAAAGGTCATGGCTGTGCCTGCCCGCCCCATTCTGCCGGTCCTTCCCGTCCTGTTCGTGTAGCGTTCCAGGCCGGAAGGATAGTCATAATTAATCACGTGGCTGACATGGCTGAAGTCGAGTCCCCGACCGGCAACGTCCGTAGCAACCATGAGGCTAATCTTATTTCGGCGAAACCGCTCGAAGATCGAGGTTCGCCTCGGTTGGTCCAGACCTCCGTGGATATACCCTATGGATTTAAACCTTCCTTCCAACTCCCGTATCAGTTTCTCAGCGTGATGTCGTGAATTGCAAAAGATGATGCCCTGGGAGATCTCCTCCTTTTTGAGGTATGTAATCAGGATATTGAGCCGATCACCTCGCCCCGTATACTGAAAATGGTGAGCAAGGCTCTGCGGGGACACCTGTTCCTTATTTAATTCCACTCTGACGGGTTCTTTCAAATAGGTCTTGATCAATCGGTCGATCTCTTCGGGCATGGTGGCTGCAAAGAACAATGTCTGGTGCTCGTGGATCAGACAGGACATGATGAAGTCTATGTCTTCAATAAACCCCATCTTCAACATCTCGTCCGCTTCATCCACAACCAGCGTGCGCACACCAGAGAGGTCAATCGACCTGATACGATAGAGAAAATCGATCAATCGTCCCGGTGTTGCAACCAGGATATGGACCCCGTCCCTTAGTTTTGCTTTTTGAATGTCCACTGAGAATCCGCCAAACATGGCAAAGGGGGCGACGTCTGTGAATCTCGAAATCTTATCGATCTCTCCCACATATTGGAGTGCCAGCTCACGGGTAGGGACCAGGATGAGGGCCTGGATGGCATTGATCGAGGGATCGATCATCTGGACCAGCGGAATACCGCAGGCCGCTGTTTTGCCCGAGCCGGTCTCTGCCCGGGCCAAAAGGTCTCTATTGTTCAGGACATGAGAGAGGGTCTTTTCCTGGATGGGTGTCAAATCCTCATACCCCATGTTAGTCACGGCCTTGAGAATCTCCGGCTTTAAATCTAATTCTGAAAACTTCATTGTTACTCCTTACATGCTAACAAGAGCATGTTATTGTTTGTATTGAACATAACCGTCTGGGATGCTCATAAGGTCTTTTCTTCTGTAAAGACCTCATTCCCCTCCCGAGAGCGCAAACTATTTGATGCTCTCAGCAGTAACTCCGCCCATAAGAGACAGAGTTATCACATTCAAGTTTCACGCCAAACCAATGATTTCCACGATTTCACACGACTTGCGGGCAGGCAATGATTCAATCACGCAGAAATGGGTTGGAAGGCTTAGTACGAGCTCTCTCTTACTCGCAGATAAAGAGGAACCCTGTGTCAAGCGATCTCATGCAGTTCAGAACGGTTTGAATGGCCGGATCTGAACCCGGGACTCTTGCAGACCCCTTTCCTCTGTATCATTCTTCTGGCCTCTTTTCCTTGCCCGGCTCAGGGAACGGGAAATAGAGAATCCAGCCTCATCTCCCTCTCTCCTAAACCACCTCACACAATCCTTGGTAAATACGACCTCCTTTGGAAGTCGACTTGCACCAACGTCAAAAAAACCCGTAAAGAAGTTGTCTAGAGTTTTTTACGGGTTTTCGTTTCGATGCCAAAAAGGCTCTATGCAACTTTGATAATATATATCACCTTTCACATAAAAGCAAGTAACATTATCAGCAGGAATCGCCTCTCCCTTTGCTGTTGTCACAAAATTTCCTTAAAACCAGGACGGCGTTGGGGGATTTCACTTTCTTGCCGTCGGTTATGCTACGAAAAGGAAGGGGGCCAGCCCTCAACATTCAACAAGCTATTATCGCTTCTCGTTCATGCCTCGTCGTTTGTTGAATTCCAGCCTTGATTCTTTCCACTGACGCAGGCTATGAAAACGGGAGTCATAAAAAAAGGCCCCGGTGTCTTATTGACAGGTAGATTCGGAGTATGCTACAGCTAGTGCCTTCGCTGCCGAGGATCATCATCTGGCAGGTAAGCGATGGAGCGTAAGCCGTTTCCTGCAGACTTGGTAGCGGCTCAAATCACTCAATCCTATACGGAGATACCATGGGTTTTATAAACGGATCGACAAGCATTACGAGATTCTTGGTCAATGACACCCTCCCGAGGAACTTTATTGAAGAGTTCCCCAGGCGGATCTCACGACATGCTTTCAGAAATCTCGATGAGAGCTCCGATGAAGAGCGCTCAACGGGCTGGGTAAATATTATGGATATGTTCGATAGTCAGTTCATTGGAACGGAATTCCTTAATGATCCTTATGTCGCCTTGTCCTGGAGGTTAGATGTCAGGAGGGTACCGGGCAAGGCCCTCAAGGTGTACTGCAGGAAGGCTGAAGAGGAGCTCAAAAAAAGGGAAGGTGCGGAATATCTTTCAAAAAGACAGCGACAGGAGATACGGGAAGGGGTCTTGATTCAACTCCTCAAGAGGGCCATCCCTCGCTCACATACCTATGACATGGTCTGGAACCTGAATACGGGAATGGTGATGTTTGGTTCCCTCAGCAACAGGATCTGCGGTGAGTTTGCCGAGTTTTTCTTTAAGACCTTCGAACTGCATCTAGTACCGGTTTTTCCGTACTCCATGGCTCACCAGGGCTTGGAAAAAGAAGGTGCCAACCCGGAGCTTCTCGATGAAATGCAACCGGTAGAATTTTTGGAGGAGAAACAATAATGGAGGTATTGGAGAGGGTCAGACGAACCGAGTTTCTGGGAAGGGATTTCCTTACCTGGCTATGGTTCAAGAGCGAAGCCAATGAAGGACGGTTTGATCTCGGAGAGCTGGGCATGGTTGAACTGTGGTTTGACGGTAAGGTTACCCTCCAATCAGACAGCGATCAGGACGTAGAAACTATCACCTGCTCAGGCGAAAACCCCTCTCTCAGAGAGGCCCGCTTTGCCCTCACAAAAAGCAAAAAGGTGACCCAGGCCAAACTTCGATTGATCGTGGGAGATAATGAGTGGTCCTTCACCCTGGATTCCACCTGGTTGAATTTCAAATCCCTTAAAACTCCCACGGTAGTGCACGACAAAAAAGATGATCCCGAAGGCCTGTTCTACGAAAGGGTCCTCCTGATAGAACAGCCACTAAGAGCAATCGATACCCTCTTTTCGTCATTCATAAAGATTCGAACCTCGCCCGAATGGGGTACGCAGGAACTGCCGGCCTTAATTGAATGGGTCAATCAGGGAAAATAGCTGACAAGGTCCTACCATTTTCCCGTGGTCGCAACAAATCTTGAGAGGAGTGGAAGGTGTGGCGTGGAATATACCAGGTGTTGGAGGCCTGCTACCGGTACGCAGAGACAACCCTTTCGCTTTTACCTTGATAGGGGGAATATAGGTTGTCTCTTACTGCTTAAGGTCAAATCTTAAGGATGAAACCATTCTGTCAGATGTTTTTTCTTTTTGTCTTTATCAAGAGTGCGCTCTTCGAGAGAGAATATACCGATCCGCAGGGAGATAGTGCTACCATTACCCCAAGGCCACCAAGCGGCAAAAAGTATGAGGCCGGCTCCTTGCTCAGAAGTAAAGATTATTTGTCCGGGTGATATGCCAAAAAAGGAATTAATCAATTCACCAATAAGTCCTGAAGCATTACTGATGGTAGTAGCATCCCATTGCTGATCGAATTCATTTGAGACAGTAGAAAGAATTGCCCCCATATCCTCTTTTTCAAAGACAATAAGGGCCACATGAAATCTTTCATCCCACTGCCACTGGTAAGAGGAAGGCATACTAAAACTGATCTGGCTGCAAATCTTTTTAAACTTTTCTAAATTATGTGTAACCATAACGAGTTAATAGAATTCCCTTTTTTGGGTACAGGCTGTATAGGATAAAAGCGCTTGTGTCTCAGAAGCCAAACCCGCCTTTGCGCTTTCGCGCTTCCGCCTTCGTTAAAACTTCGGCTGGACAAGTCGGCGCGGTTTGCCTCGCCATCCCTGTCGAGCAGTAGCCTTTAGCGGAGGCTGGCCTGTCGGGCCGTAGCCTCTGGCGATGGCGAATAAACAAGGGCACCCCATCATGATGCCATGGGATGCCCTTTTTTCGGCTCAATAGCGTTGTTAAACTACAGTGACATTAACCGCGGTGGGGCCTTTTTTACCTTGCTCTATGTCAAAGGTAACTCGGTCACCTTCATTGAGAGACTTGAAACCGGTTGCTGTGATTCCTGAATGATGAACAAATACATCAGAACCATTTTCTTGCTCAATGAAGCCATAGCCTTTGCCGTCATTAAACCACTTAACCATTCCATTAGCCATAGTGACATCCTCCTTTCAATTAAATTCTCATAGTTTCTAACTTCAGGTTGCCACTTTTAACAAATGGATCTTCCCCTCAGAACGAAACCGGCTCGCCAACAAGGGCGGGCTCTATTGATTGATGCAATTATAATCTCTTTCTAACTAAAATCAAGTTAATTCTTGAAATCGATTGTAACCAGCTAGGAAAAAACGCTAGCACAATAGAAGGCAAGTCATTCTTGCTCACGCTCTCCTTATTTGCGTTGCGGCAAGCCTGTACTTGATTATCTGTGCCTGCCCCATTACCATTTATGTGGGGTATTCTCGGTCTGCCTGTTGATGTGACCCTCCGCTCTTTCTGTACGTGTGGACGCGGGTGACCCGTGTCCAAAAAAATCATAAAGACGGTTGCCTACCCTCTTCCTTGATCAGCATAATTTCCACCCTCCGGTTGGCCTGCCTGTTTTCGGGAGTGGTATTCTCATGGAGGGGGCGATACTCAGAGTAACCCCGAATTGACACCCGCTCGGGCCTCACGCCGTTTTCGATCAAAAATTTCGCCACATCCACGGCTCGTGCTGCTGAGAGTTCCCAGTTGGAAGGAAATCGAGAATTGTAAATGGGTGTGTCGTCAGTGTGCCCTAAGACCACGACCTCGTACCCCTCTTTATGGGCAATGAAGTCAGCAATGCGACTCAGGGCCGGTTGAAAGTTCACCAGCAGTTCCGCCTCGCCAACCCTGAACGTAATTCGCTCTCCCAGGACAAGGACGAGACGGCTCTGATCCCATCGAACGGAGAAATCTCCCCGTTCACCCTCCTCCAAGGTGCTCAAGACCTCGCGTTTCAGATCCTCAACGGTTTTCTCTTTTTCCTTCTCTCTCGTCTTCAGCTCTTCATGATCGATCGCAGACACCGGTTGTGGGGCTTTGGCTACTGGAGGCGAAAAGCTCCCTTTCACCTTGGCCAGATCTCCCCAAAAGGAGGGTTTCTCGATCTGCAGCAGCAATTGATCCTGGGGAGCATGATCCTGTGTCTTGGCCGATTTGCTCATCGTTTGTGAGTAGAGCAGGATGAAGAAGATGAGAAGCAGCGTCATCAGGTCGGCCATGCTCCAGAGAAAGGTGTCCTCCTCCACAGTCCGCTTTCTCAGCGTTTTCTGAAGAAAGGTTCTCTTGCGCTCGGAGAACTCGAGACGCCGCCTGAGTTCTTCCCTGTCGAGCCTGGCCATCTTACTTCCCCATTGAGACTTCTTTTAGGGGGAATGGGAGGACATGGTCTTCACTTTGTAAAGCCGTTTCAAGATCATCCTCGCTCTCTGATTCTCCAAGGCCAAGATATGATTCCAGCCTGTATGAGATGGCGTGGGAGTTCTTTTGCTCGCAAATATCCATGATCCCCTCCAGGATGATATTGAGCAGCGAGGCCTCTGCCCTGTTGTGTTCCGAGTATCTTTTGGCCAATGGGAGAAAGAGAAAGTTGGAGAATAACAAACCGTAAAACGTGGTGAGCAGGGCGAGGGCCATCCCTTTGCCGATTTCCCCCACTTCGCCCATGTTGCTGAGCACATCGATAAGTCCGATGATCGTGCCTACAAAGCCAAGGACCGGAGCGATCTTCGCCAGTGTATTGAGCACACTGACCTGCGATTCCTTGCAGGAGAAATAAAGCTCGTGTTCTTTTTCCATGATGTTGTGGATCTCAAATCGATCGTAACCATCCACAACCAGGTCAATCCCCTCGCGCACAAACGGATTCTTTGCTTTCTTGCCCTCAGTCTCCAGTGCCCTGACCCCATGTATACGTGCAATGCGGGCAAGACTTACGATCTGTCTCACAATGTCTTCGTGATCGGTCTCATTGTTCCGTAAAAGCGCTTTGAGGCTTTTGACAAGCTCCTTGATGGTTTTCATGGGAAATGCCAGAAACGCGCTCATCAGGGTCCCGCCCAGTACCAGCACTCCGCTTTTGAGGTTAATGATCGCCGATGTCTCCCCGATGACGTTACGCAATACCAAAAGAAAGAACATCACGCCCCCGCACAGAATCACTTTGTGAACCATGAGCCGTCCTCCTGAGGTGTTCTGAATACAGAGCCTCATCAAATGCACATTGCATGCCATATTAATTTTATAACGATTCTAATAAATTAGAGGATATTTGCTGGGCTGAATTGTGCCGAATGAGAAAAATTTGCCTAGTCGTTTGGGAAAACTTGAGCAACAAGCTTTTCCGTTGGTCGCTGGCCGTCTTCAGTTGCCTTAAGAGGATTTCACGTTGAACAGACACAAGAAAGTAGGCATCAGTTGAGATAGCCTTCATTCTCTTGCCAAAGATCATGAAGGTATTTGGTGCAGAAACCGTAGAGCCTAATCTTGGCAGAATGTCACCCTCATAGCTGAGGTGGGAACTGAGCTCAAGGGGGTGGTGGCAATGGGCAACTCATCCAGCAGCAATGCGGGTGACTTATCGATGTTTCAGCCTACGGGTTCCGTAGGTAGGATGTACTGCAGATTGTTTAACCAGGAGGCTAACGAGCCAGGGTCATCGGCGGCTCTGCCTTTTCTTTCAGGGTCTCCAGATACCGGCTACACTCGACGGCGTTTATCGCCCTGATTCAAATGCATGGTTATCGGGTGATCTCGAGGATCTGTGAATCGTTCAGGTAGCTCATGGTTCGCGGGCAGTGTGAAATGTCCTTATGCTTTTCGAAAAGGGCTTTCAGGTCTTCTACAGTATCGATGTCCCGCAAGGGAGGCAAAAGGTAGGCAGTGCGTTGGTTTGCTCCGAAGATATCGAGTGTGCGGGTCAGCACTGAATCCGTTCCCCATTCAATGCCTTGAAAAGCCTTCGGCAGAAAACTCTCTTGCTTGAACCCGATGAGGTAATATCCGCCGTCAAAGGAAGGCCCGATCACGGAATCATACGTTTCGAGCGCGGCAAATGACTCCTGGATAAACGCTCCCGGCAGATCCGGTATATCACTGCCCATGACAATTGCTCGATCGAAGCCCTGTGCAAAGGAATCTACCATTCCATTTTTCATCCTTTCCCCCAGATCTTCCCCGTATTGGGGTTGAAAGGCGTATCCCGTTCCGACGATCCTCTTAAGGTCATCGAGGGCGTCTTCCGGGTAATAGCAGATAATGATGGGAAAACCCGCACTTTGAAGCGCAGAGAGCATATCGAGAATGAAGTTACGGTAGAGATCGCGGGCCACGTTTTGGCCCAAGGTGACTGCGATCCGTGTCTTAACCCCGCCCCGTTCGGGATTCTTCACGAAAAAGAGAAGGCGCCCATCATCCACTGATATGTCTCCTTGGCCAAGTTTTCCACGATAATGTGTATGAAGAACAGGCTCTTTTGCTCTCTGCCCTGTTCTTGCCTTTCTCCCTTATGCCTTGATAGAAATAGAAAGAGGTCTGTGCTATAGTTTTTATATACCATATTGCGGCGCTATTTTAACGCACAAACAGTCCATAGGAGTTTCACAAGCGTTCTATCATGAGGAACCCTGTGAGGCTTGATCTTTCGAGAGGTATATAATGGCCAAGTTTTTTGCCGATTATGTGGAGAGGGCTAAACGCATACTCGACGACAACTGGGCAGGCTCATCAACCAAACCATCTCCCACGCTCTACCCCCACCAGTGGAACTGGGACTCGGGCTTTATCGCCATAGGCAGATCCCATTACGATACCGTTCGTGCAATTGTTGAAATCGAAACCCTCTTTGATGCCCAGTGGTCCAACGGAATGCTTCCTCAGATCTTTTTCAACCCGAAAGAGCTTGGCCATTACTTCCCCGAGCCCGATTTCTGGCAAACAGAACGTGCCGCCCATGCTCCCGCGGGTAAGCTCACCTCCGGCATTACCATGCCCCCTGTTCATGCCATTGCCGTGGAAAAGATTTACAAGAATGCCCGCAGACCCCGGGATGTAGTGCCCTTTCTCGAAAGGATCTACCCCAAACTCCTCGCACTCCATGATTATCTTTACAGGGAGCGAGATCCCGGGGGTGAAGGGCTCGCGTATATCAGACACCCGTGGGAGTCGGGCATCGACAACTCGCCTACCTGGGATATACCCCTTAGGAGGATACATTTCGACAAGGCCAAACTCCCCCACTATACCCGTAAAGACCTTAAACCCGGGATAGATCCCAAGATGCGTCCCAGTGATGACGACTATGATCGCTACGTATTCCTGGTTGATCTTTTCCGAAACTGCGAATATGACGAGTTTCGCATACGGGAAACCTGCCCATTCCTAATCCAGGATCCCCTGTTTAACTCTATTCTGTGTCGAGCCGATGAATCCCTTGGTCGAATTGCAGAGATCATCGGAGAGTCGCCCGAGATGCCTCAATCATGGGCACAGAAAACCGTCGGAGCTATCCGTGAAAAGCTCTGGCATGAGGAGCACGGCATCTTCGACGCCTATGACCTCGCCTCCGAGCAGTTAATCGAGGTAGATACTGCTGCCGGTTTCATGCCGCTTTATGGCGGTGCCGCTACTCGAAAACAGGCGGAACAGCTGTACGGTCGCCTGAACTCAGTCTCGTTCTGCGCTCTCCACCAGGGCAACTGTTTTACGATCCCAAACTACGATACAAAAAAGGAGGATTTCGACCGGTCAAATTACTGGCGGGGCCCAATTTGGATCAACATCAACTGGATGCTCGCTCAAGGCCTGCGGCGATACGGTTATACCCTCAAGGCAGACTCCTTACAGAAAGACCTGTTGCAGCTTCCCATCCGCTTCTGCTTCTACGAGTATTTCGATTCCTTTGACGGAAAGGGTTACGGCAGCGACAATTTCAGCTGGACAGCGGCCCTCTTCATAGACCTTGTCGAGGAATTCTATGAAAGCGAAAGAGCCACAAAAGGCGCCTCTCACCGCATAAAAGGTCTATTCGCAAGGGAGACCATACTGAATGAGGGCACCGAGATGCCCGAAGTTGACCCCGAAAACCTTGCCGGCGAGTTGATGCGCACCATAAGAGATCTGAGGGATACATTTTACGACACGGCCCGTGGACTCGTGGACTACGAACGTTTGAAGGGCTCAGAGGAGTTCAAGCAGTATCGAATGCTTGCAAACGGCCTTCGGAAATTCAGGCCGTCGTGCCTGACCGGCCGAAAGGAGAAGCTCGCCTTCTGGACAAACCTGTACAACACCATTGTGGTGGACGGGATTGTGACGCTGGGGGTGAAACAGTCGGTGAAGGAAATCCCCGGCTTTTTCCGAAAGATCACGTATGCCATCGGACCGCACCTGCTCTCGGCCGACGACATCGAGCACGGCATCCTCCGGGGCAACGTGAGGCCGTGGCTTTCTCCTTTCCGGCCCTTTGGCCCTCGGGATGTGCGGAGAGGTATGATCTTGAGTCCGGTGGATTCCCGAATCCATTTTGCCCTGGTCTGCGGCTCCAGGTCGTGTGCCCCCATAGATTATTATGAGCCTAACCATATCTACGACCAACTCGAGGCAGCTGCCACGAGCTTCGTCAACTCCTCCGAGGTCCTGGTGCTTCCGGAAGAGGGCAAGATGCTCATCTCCGAGATATTCCGATGGTATGAGAGGGATTTTGGCGGCAGAACCGGTTTAGTAGACTTTATCTTCGACTATCTGGTGGATGATGAGGCGCGCCGCTTCATTCAGGAGAACTACGCAGATTTGCACATCGAGTACCTTCACTACGATTGGAATCTCAACCGTTGAAGAAAAATGTTCCTATCAGAGCAGTTCTTTACTGACCCATCTTTCTGCCGGATAGGAGTGAAGCTGCCGGTTTATCAATCATAAAATAAACGATTCCCTGCTTGGGGTGCACGTGAGACGCCGGCAGGCTGCTTTTCTTATCTTCTACTATCTCTTTCAGCGCCCTTGCCTTGTTCCTGCCGCTCACGAGAAACATAATCTTCCGTGCGTTATTGATTACTGGCAAGGTCAGGGTTATACGCTTATTGGGAAATTTTTCGGCAGTGACAGGGATTGCTAGGTGCGTCCTTTCCTTTAGTGAAGACTTCCCGGGAAACAATGAGGCCGTATGTCCATCTTCACCGATGCCCAACATGATGAGATCAAACCGTGGCATCGAGTCGCCCTTATTACGAAAAAACCTCCTGATATCCTCTTCGTATCTTCTTGCCGACTGCTCCAGGGTGATCCCCTCTGTTTGTATTCGGTGCACGTTTTCGTCCGGTATCTTTACGTGACTTAAAAGGCGTTCTTTAATCAAACCATAATTGCTTTCCCTGTGGGAGGGAGGCACCACTCGTTCATCAACGAAGAATATGTGCGTCCGATCCCATGAGAGGAAATCTTTTGACGCGGCAAGTCTCTTGTAGAACCCGACCGGGGTCTTTCCGCCCGAGAGGGTCGCCGAAAAATACCCCTTATCCACGATTGCCTGAGATGATATCTCAATCCATTCAGTTACGGCATAATCGGCCACACCCTCATTGTTATCAAAGACAAAGATGTTACCCTCGTTTATCATGTTAGAGCCTTTTCTTTAGCAGGTGCACAGTGGGCACTTATAGATAGATCCCCTCATCCTTCCTCCACGTGCGGCCATCCTGTTCCATCGGTACATCTTGTTCTTCCGGCCCCATACTGCCTGCGGGATAGTTGGGGAAATTCCCGGCGGGCATGGCATCCCATTGTTCTATAATGGGATCTACCACCTGCCACATCGCCTCTACCGCGTCCTCTCGGGCGAAAAGAATCAAATCCCCTTTGAGGCAGTCTATGAGCAAGCGCTCATAGGCATGGTGCCTTTCAACGCCAAAAGACTGTTCATAATTGAAATCCATGGTCACGGTGTGGGGTTGGTTGTCGACACCCGGGTTTTTCACGCTCAGAGACAATGATATCTCCTCCTGTGGCTGAACGGAAAAGACAAGACGGTTGGGCTCTATGATATCACAGGTGCGCCCAAAGAGCTTGAGGGGCGGCTGTTTGAACTGCACCGATATCTCTGTATACCGCTCGGCCAGGCGCTTGCCCGTGCGCACATAAAAGGGCACACCTGCCCACCGCCAGCTATCGATATAGAGCTTTGCCGCGAAAAAGGTGGGGGTGTTTGAATCGGGTGCCACGTCCTTTTCCTCCCGGTACCCGGGAACTTCCAAGCCGTTTATCTTTCCCGGACCGTATTGCCCCCGTACCGTGTATTTGGCGATGTGCTCTTCATCCATGGGGCGAATAGTGCGGAATACCTTCACCTTTTCATCACGAATTAGATCCGCCTCAAAGCCAACAGGGGGCTCCATGGCAACCAGGGCAACAAGTTGCATTATGTGGTTCTGCACGATATCCCTTACCACCCCGGTCTGTTCATAAAAGAGGCCCCGTTCCTCCACGCCCACCTGCTCGGCGACCGTAATCTGCACGTGATCTACATAGCGACGGTTCCAGAGGGGCTCGAAGATACTGTTGGCAAAACGGAAAAAGATGACATTTTGAACCGTTTCCTTGCCCAGGTAGTGATCGACCCGATAGATCTGGTTCTCATTAAAAACGCTTAGCACGGTTCGATTAAGCTCCGATGCTGAAGCCCTGTCTCTTCCAAAGGGTTTTTCCATAATGATTTTCGGCTCAAAGGTCTCATCACAGAATCTGTGTTGCCCCAGCTTTGTGATAATAGCTGGGGCTGCTACGGGGGGAACGGCCAGAAAGTAAACCACCTCCTTTTTGTTCTCCGCTGTGGGGACGCATATCTCGCTGAGTCGGTTGTGGAGTTCCGTATACCCCTCATCACTGTTGAAATCCGAAGAGATGTGGAAGAGGTGTTGGCTGAATTCATCCCAGAGGTCTTCCTTGAATGACTCGTGAGAGAATCGTTCTGTGGACTCCCGTGCGAGGTTACGGAACTGCTCGTCGGACATTGGGGGCAGGCCAAATCCCACAATTGAGAAATCCTCGGGTAGCCTGCCATCCTTTTTGAGGTGATACAGCGACGGCAAAAGCATCCTTCTGCTCAAATCACCGGTCCCACCAAAAAGGACTATGGCAAATGGCTCGACCTTAATATCGGTTGTGAGGACTTCGCATGTCTGCAAAAACCTGCTCGCCGCCGGAAAGGAGTCCTGGAATTGCTGATCCATAGCAAACCCCCTCATAGAAAGCGTTTAAAAGCCAAAAACCTAAGTCCTTCGATTCATAAATTCGATAACGAATTCATTCACTCAGGACTTAGTGCTGAGTGAGCTTTTCCTCCAGTTCCGTTCTCAAAATAGGTGACTGTATTTGCGAATCGAAGCACTAAGTTGCCAAGGTTTCTTTGTTATTTGGATACCGAGCTGCTCTGTTATTCTTCCCAAATGGAAGCTATTGGGTCTATACTAAGACGTATACAATTAAACTATAGGACACTGACCAGACGATTACAATTCAAATGGGGAAAGACTACAAGAATGAGCATTTGACTAAAGAAAGAGGGGGCGAAAACTTACAACCAACATTGAGGCCATTTGGTGGGCAGGCACCATGAAAAGAACAAAGTTTTCAATAGTCATCCCGGTTCTTCACGAATCCGATAGGATAAACTCGCTTATCGAAAACATCGAAGGACTAACAGGTGATGGAGGTCATGAGGTCATCGTTGTTGATGGAAGCCCGACCAAAGACACCATACGGGCAATAGATAACGAAAATATAATCAAACTCGTTTCCCTAAAGGGGCGTGCACGGCAGATGAATGCTGGAGCTGCAGTAGCAAAAGGTGAAATCCTTATATTTCTCCATGCGGACACCGAGCTGCCTCGCAACGCCCTAAAAACGATCAACTCGGCTATGGCCCAGGGACGATATGTGGGAGGCGCCTTTGAACTCGGCATCGACTCCCACAAGATTGAGTTTAAGATGTTGGCCCGGTGGGCTTCCATCAGGTGCCGCCTGACCGGAATTCCATACGGGGATCAGGCAATATTCATTAAAAGGTACTATTTCAACTCATTAGGCGGGTACAGGGACATACCCCTCATGGAAGACGTTGAATTAATGAGGAGGATAAAGAGGAGGGGGGACAAAATCTGTATAGTACCAGAACAGGTCAAGACATCACCACGGAGGTGGGAAGAAGAGGGGTTTATTTACGTCAATGCAAGGAACGCTTCGCTCTTTATGTTATATCTGCTCGGCGTCTCACCTGGAAAACTGGCCTCCTTTTACCCGCCTACGCAGAAAGCCACGGGCTTGCCCGTGGATGAATGCTAGGCAGGGTAATCCGCCGTAGTCCTATTGGGACGAAGGTGGATATGCTTCGGCGGGTTCCGCCGAAGAATGTGGAGGTGCCACGCGCTTGCGCGTGGGGCTCCACAAAGACACGCACAAACAAAACATGAACATGGCGTAGTGTTTCTCAGCAGCCACAACTACCCAACCGATTTCCAGGCCCAGCGTCGAGTGGCAATTTCGCATTAGTGAAAAGCAGGCTGGCTGAGAAGCCCCAACATGCTGGCTCCAGCTTAAATCCGATACTGCCTCATCGTTTGAGATCCTTATCCAAAAAGAATCAAAAAAAGTATTTCCATTCTCCTATCAACACCGGCTATCCTATTTAGTAGGGGTTGTATTTTGATGTTTTTCATTTAGCCTGAGAGGGGGATTGTCATGTGGCGTCCAATAGCATTGCTGGTGGTTGTAATAGCCATTCTCGTTCTTTCCTATGTGTTCGGCATAGGTGAGAAGCTTGCTGCGCTCCGGGGTTGGATTGAAGCGCTCGGTGCTCTCGGTCCGGTAGTCTTCATCCTCATCTATGCGGGGGCGGTAGTTGCCGCCCTTCCCGGCTCGGCAATTACTATCATTGCCGGGGCAATTTTTGGTTCTGTCCTAGGGGTTATTGTCGTGAGCATAGCGTCCACCGTGGGTGCGGCCCTGGCGTTCTTGGTTGGCAGGTATTTCGCACGAGATGCCATAACCAAGTGGCTTTCCAAGAGGGAGAAATTCAAAAAGCTCGATGATCTCACTGAAAGACATGGTGCAATCATGGTGGCGCTCGTACGTATTGTGCCGATCTTTCCTTTCAATTTTGTTAACTATGGGTTTGGGCTCACCAAGGTCCGCTTCTGGACTTACGTGTTCTGGTCATGGCTTTGTATGCTGCCTGGAACCGTGCTCTATGTCGTGGGAACCGATGCGATTTCCCAGGCGATAATTCAGAAGAGGGTACCGTGGCCTTTGATCGGTGTATTGATCGGTGTCGGTATTCTGCTCGTAGTGCTCGTAAAGTTCGCCCGCAAGCGGCTTCATGAGGAAGACCAAGAGGTGCCGGAAGGCTTAGAGACTGGCAGCGATACAGCCGGAGAATAACCTTATACACCAACTTCTGGTGCCCGTCCTAGGGCGGTGGCATATTCGGTGGGTATAAGGAATCCACCGAAGAAGGGGTCACAAGAGTAATGGAAAGGAGAAGATTCCATGGCAACATTCGACTACGATCTTGGAATCCTCGGCGGGGGAGCTGCCGGGCTCACTGCGGCGGCCGGAGGAGCCCAGTTCGGGGCCAAGACGATCCTTATCGAGAAATACAAGGAACTGGGAGGCGACTGTCTCCATTTCGGGTGCGTGCCGTCCAAGACCTTGATCCGCACAGCAGGCGTCTGGGCACTTGCACGGAGGGCTGCTGATTTCGGCCTTCCCCGGCTGACGCTTCCCCCGGTCGATCTGGGCGCGGTTATGGACCGGGTTCAGTCGGTAATCAACAGGATTCAGGAGCACGATTCAACTGAGCGGTTTTGCGGCCTCGGTGCCGAGGTACAGTTTGGGAATCCGAGATTTGTTGACGACCACGTGGTTGAATTAGACGGGAAGCGTTTTTCGGCCAAGGCCTGGATAATCTCCACCGGATCAGGCCCTGCCCTGCCCCCGGTTGAGGGACTCTCAGATGTGCCGTATTGGACCAACGAGACCGTATTTTCCCAGAGGACACTCCCCGCACGGCTTCTCGTTCTGGGAGGCGGGCCGATTGGGCTTGAGATGGCCCAGGCCTTTCAGCGGCTCGGATCACAGGTTACCGTTGTTGAGTTTATGGATCAGATTCTCGGGCCGGAGGACTCTGATGTGGCCGAAATTCTGAGAGATCGCCTCGAGGCAGAAGGTATACAGATCCTCTCAAGCACGAAGGCGGTGAAAGCGGAATCAAGCAGATCCGGAGTCCGCCTGACCGTGGCGCCGGCCACGGGTGAAGGGGAAACGAGGTTTCTTGAGGCCGAGGCCCTGCTGGTTGCCACAGGACGGAAGCCCAATATAGCCGATTTGGGGCTTGAGGCAGCCGGCGTAGAGCATACTCCGCGCGGGATCACCACCGACGCCCGGATGCGAACCAACATCCGCCATATCTATGCATGTGGCGATGTAAATGGCCAATTCCCCTTTACACACGTTGCAGGGTATGAGGCCAGCACCGCGCTCACCAACATCGTATTGAGGGTACCCCGCAAGTCGGACTATTCAAAGGTTGCCTGGTGTACGTACACCGATCCGGAGGTGGCGAGCATAGGGCTTAACGAAAAGCGGGCGAGGGCAGATAGTATCGAGTATAAGGTCCTTGAAGAGAACTTCAGCGAGAACGACCGGGCACTCGCCGAGGGCGAAGAGCTTGGCAAGATCAAGGTGCTCATTAATCCTAAGGGAAAGCTTCTTGGCTGCCAGATAATCGGCCCTCATGCCGGTGAACTCATCCATGAGTGGGTTACGGCCACATGGGGCGGAGTGAAACTGTCAACCATGGCGGGTGCGATTCACGTGTACCCAACCCTCTCCGAGATCTCTAAGCGGGCCGCAGGGGCTCACTTTGCGGAAAAGCTCTTCAGCGAGAGGACAAAAAGCGTACTTCGCCTCCTCTTTCACCTTAAGGGAAGGGCCTGCTCGCTGCCAGAAGAGAGTGATTGAAAGAAATGACTACCTAGTCCTGTTCAAGTTCATATGAGCAGTTCAGAGGTGTAATCCCTTATGATGCCATCTGCAGGGAGGAAGATTGCATCCCCACCCTGCAATGAATAATGCATTGGTTTTTTACACTGCCATAGACCGTTGTTTAAAACATATTACGGAGGATTTAAAATGGCGGCATCAAAGATAGGGAAGAAAGGATATAGAAAATTAGTATGTAAAAGTTTGCCAACAAAGTGGAACTTTTTCCCTCGAACTTTAGTACTTCCTTACGTATCTTTTTGTTGGATTCCTATCGGATGTACCTAACTATCAGAAATCTAATGAGATCTTAAAAATAGAAATTCTTGCATGATTCTTGCAACTCTGAAAGAAAAGGGTCGAGGCCGGAGAAAATCAAGGCCATTCCGCAAGTAAGCATGTAAAAGGAGGTACGCATCTTGAGCGAGCTTACCCACATTTTGGTGGATCGGTTGGAAAAGAAGGAGATGGAACCAAACATAATTCCCTGTTTTATCAGAGACTTGGCGACTACTGTTCTAATAAATCCCGATATGGGCCACCTGGCAGTCAACAGGCATCTGCATCTGCTGGGCTGGGATGATTTTGAATTGGATTACCACACACTGCAACTCGCTATAGCCTGTTTTGAGGCCGAGGGCCTGGCAATTTCAGAAGACATACCGACACGCTTGACCGAGATCGCTTCCAAATTCCATAAGGGCGGCGTTGATGGTCAATTGAGCGCAGTAATGAAGGTTTAACCCTCCCCATACGCCACGGATTGGCTGGCTGCTAAGCGAACACCCATCAAATCGTAACATTTAATTCCAGCGGACAGGCTCACCAAAATTCGCCGCCCTTCAGCTCTGCCTTTCCTGAAAATATTCTCCTGCATTGCCCAGCGATCCCTGTTGGCCTCCCTCACTCATACGAGGTCTTTTTGGGCACAGTTCTGTTTTTTCCTGCTGAGAAATCCTGCCTTACACCAGCCCTCATGCATTGCCGCTTAAGGACTGTTTGCCAGAACCCGCTGCGAAGAGCATTTTCGATTTCTCAGTGCTCAACTTACGACAATCACACAGTTCCGCTAGCCTGAGGTAAGCTGCTGATCCGTCCACGAGCTTTCCGCCGGTAATGAAGCTCCCTGCAGTAAACTGCAGGGTATCAAGCGGAATTGCGCCGAAGCCAACCCGCCTTTCCATCCTCCGTAGCAGGGCTTACTGCGGAGGACGGGCGCTCTTACGAGCTACGGCGCGGTCGCCTCGCCATTCATCCCCGCAGCAAGCTGCAGGGCATTCTGGCGAAGGCGAATAAATGCGCGTACCCGGCAAAGACGAGCACTGTTTTCTGTTAAGAGAAAGGCGAAAGGCGCCGATAGGTATGACTGAACACCCTGGCTTGACTGACTCACCTGTTGAGGTATAATGAGAACCCGAGTCTTAAGAAAAAGTGGGTGATAGATGGAAATTCTACCGTGCGTTTCATATACCAAGTCGAAACTAGAAATATGTGCTGAAAGCCGTGATAACGGCTATTGGAAGGCTGGCGAGTGGGCCAACGACAAATACTTCAAATGTCCAAAGTGGCAGCCTGCCAGGTTTCTTTGCTGTATCCCGATATGGATTATCAAGGTAATCCGCAAAGCGTTTCACTGGCTCGTTCACAAGGTACGGTTTACGCTCAAGTTGTCTCGGTTTTTTATGTGCCTCACTTATGCGGTGCCGCTCGCCATCACAACGTGGTTTGGGAGAATATTGAGCTTTGATATGCCTGCCACCACAAGCCCATCGAGCCCCTTCGGCCCTGCTGTTGCTTACGGCAGACACAGGATCCTCGAAGGCGAGGAGAGAAGCACCCCGATCATTATGTGCTGGACAGAAACTGCGGACACCAGGGTTGGCTCTGTTGGTTTGAGGCTGCGTTATGAACAGCTACAATATTATCCTTCCCCTTTCCACAATGCGCTACCACAATACAAAACAAAATCGGTGGATGGCGAAATATCGCATAACGGCCCTGCTCTGGCATTCTTCAGAGATCGGTTTTTCCTGGCATGGATAGGAAAAGAAAAGGCCCATAGCATAAACATACTTCAGTCTTATGATGGAGGCGATACGTGGGCCAACAAGCTGACGCTTGACATTTCCTCCACCTCATCCCCAGCCTTTGCCGCTTTCAAGAATCACCTCTGCCTCGCTTGGAGAAGCAAGCCGAGACAAGGTTCATACCTGAATATTATGTCAAGTGCCGATGGAATGAGGTGGTTAAACGCAACCAAACTACCGGCAAGAGCAGCTTCCGGCCCTGCGCTCGCGAGAATGGGCTCTGTGCTCTTTGTTGCTTGGAGCGACAGGGATAGCCACAGGCTGTGCGTGAGGAGTAGCCAGGACGGGATCTTCTTCGACAATGAAGTGATACTGGATGAAACCACAGACGTTAGGCCTGCGCTGGGAACAGACGAAAAATATCTCTACCTGGCCTGGAAACAGAAAAGTGGCGATGGGCTGATAAAAATACTGCGAAGCAGGACCGGAACCGACTGGCACAAGCTCCCGGCGAGCCCGCTTCCAGACTCGCCCCTCAATAGTGGGCAACCGGCGCTGGCGTCATCCGGTAGAGGCCTTATCATTGGATGGGCAAATCCAACGCTCCATATCGCGGGAAAGATATATTAGGCCTTGGATCAACCTTCACCTGTCTATCAAAACCAAAAGATACCTCGCCAATTCACCTTTTCCCTCAACTTTGGCCGGCTTTGTATGGCCCTGTCGCTTCAAAAGTTAACCAGTCGAATCCGCATGATATGTGGTATAGTCCGTTTTCTAAAAGAATTCGAAACTCGAAGCAACCCGCTTAAATAGGCGGGAAAACAAATACGAATGTCCAAAATCCAAAACTCAAAACAAACCTTACGATCTGACTCCCACTCTGATATGACGCAAGTAATTGTAATGTTTAGATCATTTTACCTGCCCGCAATGCCTTTTTGTCATTCCAATGAACAATCACCAGATATTATTTGTGTAACGACCATCTGCCTTGTGCGGTTGATAATGCATGGCTGGCGGGTATTAGAATTTAGATAGTGTTTCGGCCTGCGACGAGCTCAGCCGAGTCGATTTGGGATTTCGTGCTGAATTTCTCATCTCAAAAACTGTTAAACGATGATACAATCTGATCGATTTTTATACGTTACTTTTGGGACATGATCCTAGATTACCATGGCTAAGAAAAATCTACAGTGAACTGGTATAGCTTTGCCATTCTGTCGTTGATCCTTATGGGAGCACAGAGGTTTTTATACAAGGTCTCTGCTGAAAGGAACTGCAATACTGTCTGGACCACGTTTTCCTTTATGGCAACGGTTGCCCTTTTAAGTTCAGTCCTTTGTTTTGTCCTCAAGGTATCCATTGATAATATCCGGTTTCTGTTATTCATCGCCTTGGTAAATAGTGCAGCCTTTCTGGTCGGCACCATCAATCATATTGAGGCGCTCAAGCATATACCTGCTGCCATAGCCTATCCACTTATCAGGCTTAATGCCGTAGTTGTTGTCGTCTTTTCCGTACTGTTCTTTAGGGATCGGTTATCCGCCTCGCAGATCCTGGGCATCATACTCGCCGTGGCGGTCATGGTTATCCTTACGAGAGATAATGAAGGCAAACAGGCCCTCTACGGAAACAAAAGGCGGGGTCTTATATCTGTTGGTATCGCTCTCCTATGCGGCTCCATTGCCTCGATATCCAGTAAATTCGCTGTCCTGTATACCGACAAGCTTGCCTTCATGGCAGCTTCATACGCCATGGCAACATTGTTCTCCCTGACCATAAGAAACAGGTTACAAACTGAGCCGGCCAATCCAAGTCATAAGGATGCGCTTCTTATTGGGTTCGTCATGGGGATCATCAATTTTGCCGGGTACTACTCCTTTCTGAGAGCGCTTTCCACAGGACCGCTCTCCATCATTGTTTCGATAACCGGCATGTATTTCATGATCGCCATAATCTTATCCGTCCTCATCTACAGAGAAACCCTAACGCCACTGAGAATCCTGGGCATATCCCTCTCGGTTGTCTCCATCGTCCTGTTGAGGTTTTGATATGCTGAGCGGAGCGGATGTGCTTTTGAGCTTTTATGCAAACGAGAGTCCTGCACTCAATTAGCCGCTAATTCAAGCCTGCTTTGTCGGTCACGCAAGCCTCGCCTTCTAGCCGGGCTCCATGGGAACAAAAGAAAGACACCCCAAGATTCAGGGTAATATCTTGAGGTGTCTTTTTAGTTGCGGGGCCAGTTTCAGGCTCTACTTGAAAAGCTCCTCTCTGTTCAGTTCTTTGCTCGAAAAACAGGTAGCTTACTCGTCACTCCTCCTTTTCCTTCACCATCTTGGAAATCTCTATGAGGACCTTCTCCAAACGCTCCAGGGCCTTCCCGTATTCAGCCCAATTCCCCTGGCGGAGTTGATCCTTGGCCTCGTTATAGTGCTGCAAGGCCAAGGCGCCCAGATTATCAATATCCACTGTTTCTGAAATATCCTGTGAAACCGGTTTTTTGACGACTACCTCCGTTCCCAATAAGCTTTCAAGTGCCTTGTCCAGAGTTTCATCCATTCTGAGGCGATTACTGAAGGCAACGATAACCCTCTTTAACTCCGGCAATGACGCGGATCTTGATTGATCCACTATTGAAGAACCAGGGGCTCCGCTTCTTTGAGATTTCCCAAAAGGTCTCGGTTGAGTTGATGCTGTTGGGGACGCCTCCTTCTCTTCCTGTTTTGCCTCCAGATAAACCGGCTCCACGTAAATAAACGAGTCGCCCACCGGAATTACCAGAAGATTGCCTCTGATAACCCTGGAACCCCTCTGACCCCATAAGCTCAATTCCCGAGAGATCTCAGTCTGTTGATCAACCCGAGCCTCAACCTGCATCGGCCCGTACACGAGTTTTTCCTTGGGCAGTTTAAATACCACCAGATTTCCGTAATTGGGCAAATCACTCCTGGCAGCCAGCCACCCTATCATATTATCCTTTTTGGAAGGGGTAAATGGGAGCATCAAAAGGAATTCCTCCTTCTCTTCCTCGGGCAGCTTCATAATGATGTAGTAGGGTTCCATTTCCTGCCTGCTATCCTCGTATATCTCGTCCGGGATCTGCCAGAGGTCTTCCTGGTTATAGAAGACCTGCTCATCCTCCATATGGTACGTTCTGTAGGTCCCGACCTGGATCTTGAAGAGATCCCTGGGATACCGGATATGCTTTCTTAGATCGGCAGGCATTTCACTGAGGGGCTTGAATAATTCGGGGAATATGCGAGTGTAGGTCTTTGCGATAGGATCGACTTCATCAATCAGGTAAAAGGATACATCGCCGTTATAGGCATCGACAACCGCCTTGACCGAATTCCTTATGTAATTGAGCCTCTTATTGTGCAAAGGGCTTCGCGACCGGCTAGAATAGGGATACATATTGGAGGTTGTGTAAGCATCCTGAATCCAGTAAAGCTTTCCTTCGGAAATAACCAGGTACGGATCACGGTCATAATCCAAAAAAGGAGCTATAACTCGCACTCGCGAACCGATTCGGCGGTTGTACATGATTCTACTTTCCGGGCCCAAATAGGTGGTAAAAATGATCTGGGGGTCCAGAAACTCAAATGCAAACAAGAGCCTACGGATAAAAGATGTGACAGGAACCCCTCCACTGCCCTGATACGTAGCATAGACGTTTTTCTCTCCTTTGGGGTAATCAAATTCCTCGGCCTTGGTCTTGACGAGTACATACTCCTGCGTATTTTCACCGTAATAGATCTCAGGACGGTCTATCTTCAGGTCAGTTTCAAATGCCGGGGGAAGGTCTTTGATCAGGAGACGGGGAAGCCCTTCCCTGGTTACCTCGTTTACCGGGCTTAGGGCCAACCCGTAACCATGGGTATAAATCAGATGCCTGTTGACCCACGTATTTGCCTGGGGAGGCAGTTGGTTTACGATCAGCTCTCGGGCAGCCAGGGTGACTTGTCGTAATTGATTATTGATAACATAGCGATCTACGTCTACGTTGTTAAAATCGTAGTAAAGTCGTATTGATTGGATCTGCCTGTAGGTTTGGAGCAGAGGGCGTTCATCCCAGATTCTTATGTTTTTAATCGTGACATCATGCCTTCTAACATCTTCGATGGTCAGTTTATCGCTAACCGGAAAATCTACTACCTTTATCTGATCCAAATTATAGGCGTTGCGGGTGTTTTCAATGTTATAACCTATATACGGCCTTTCTCTAGCCAGTTCGTTGGGCTTGACCACAAACTGTTGCACCATGGCAGGTACAATAGCTGCAAAAAGCACTACGGCCCCCAACCATATTCCCCCGCTCACCAAAACCAACCGTGTCCTGGGTTTGAAGGCATTCATAAAGAGAACAACGGCCAGTCCCACCGAGAACAGAATCAAAATCCGATAGGCCCATATCTTAACATGTATATCGCTAAAACTGGCACCGAATGCAGGGCCTTGGGTAGAATACAGGAGTCTGTAGATTCTAAGATGAAAACCCCAGGCAAGGAGGAGAACAATTATTCCGCCTAAGAAAATGAGATGCTTTACGGCCTGTGGCCCGAAGGTAACCCGAGGAAGTGAGGGTGGGGCTCCGGTCCCCGGTGTGAAATCGCCTATCACCTGAAGTCCGCCCTTTTTCAGGTACCAGCCCAATGCAAGAACGCCTCCCAAAATCAAAAAGACTATGAGCCTATTCTGAATAAAAAGGTAAAGGGGAAGTGAAAAAACGTAATAGCCGATATCCCGGTTAAAGATGGGGTCCGCGCTACCAAACGGTTCCTGATACAGAAACCGCAGGGCCATGGGCCACTGATCCGCGTCCCTTGATGCAATGATAAAACTTACGAGCAAAATCAAACCTATCAAGAAGGCGCTTGATGCCTTGCCGGAGAGGCCAAGTTGGGAGAGATAACCTCCCTCTGTGCCAAAGCTCACGCTCGGGCCATGGCCAGGATTCAGACGCCTGGCTACATAAAGATTGACAAACAGGATCAGAAGAAAAGCCAGCCAGACTGCCAAACCAAACCCGAGCTTGCTCAGAAGCATCGTCCAAAAAACAGAGAAAAAGTTTAGATTATCGAACCAGAGCCAGTCAGGATAAATGGCCGCTACCACCCATAGCAGAACAATAATCAAAAGAATCAAAAGCCCAAACACGATAAGTAGTTTCTTGCTCATTCTCTATTCCCCGCTGATATAAACGTGAGTGAATCTCCTGAGAAAGCTCGGTGCTTCATCAAAGGGCCACACAACCCATCTGCCTGTATGCATAATAGGCCCTCAACCTCCTAACTGCAAGTCATTTTTCATGAGGGCAGAATAAGAAGGGGACTGGCAGGACCAATTTCAGCGATCTAGAAGAGCTAACAGCACGAATATATCCAGTGGCCCCGCCGCAATCAATAACTATATAAGGAAGCCTTATTGGGCCTAAATGGGGGCAGTGATACTTTCTTGGGCCGCCACATTGCTTGGCGGTTTTTGCTTTCTAACCCTCGAAGTGCTGGTAGTTGAGTGCTTGTTTGAAAATATCAGAAAATCTTTGTTCTTGCACGGTATTTGCATTAGAATATAATTAGTGCTTCGATTCGCAAGTCAGAGAAATTCTTTTTCGGATCTTCCAAGATGTAAGGATTGATATCATGAATGAACTCGCTTTAGATCCTCGTTTGCCTCGCATTCAAAATGCCGACCTTGCGGGTAAGGTAGTCCTCGTGCGAGTTGATCATAACGTGGTCAAGAATGGTGAAATCCGTGACCCGTACCGCATCGATGCAACCTTCGGAACTCTTTACAACATCGTGGAACGTGGAGGTCGGCTCATTCTTATGACCCACGTGGGCAGAACGCGCGATAAGAAAACAGGGCACATTACCACCGGGGACGATACTTCGGTCCAGCCGGTTGTCGATTACCTCGAACGAAAACTGCATACGACCTTTGCTGTTCCCCAATTCCCAATCCACCCAGAGTGGGGCATCAGGGAGATCGACACCTCTATAAACTTGCTCATCAGAGACCTCCGTGCACACCGGATCGGAGGCATTTACCTGCCCAACACGAGGTGGTTCGAAGGTGAAGAAGCGACTGGAGAGAAAGCGGAACGCTTCGCCGTGCAGCTGGCCGGCCTGGCCGATGTCTTTGTGAATGACGCCTTTGGTTCGTGGCAGGCCCACGTTTCTACCGTTGACATTAGTAGGGTTTTGCCGAGCTTTGCCGGATTCCTGCTCCAAAAGGAACTCATCAACCTGAAGCGCGTCCTGGAACCGGAGCGACCCTTTGTAGCCGTGGTAGCCGGCGCCAAATACGACACCAAGATCGGACCCCTCTACCAGATCTACAAGAAGGTCGACCGTCTGATACTGGGTGGCGTTATCTACAACACCTTTTTGTGCGCCAAACACGATGTTCATATACGCGGGGTGGGTGATAGCGATATTCAGGCAGCCAAGGATCTGGTGAAACTGGATGAAAAGGCCAAGAAAGTGGTCGAGTTACCGTATCTCGTCGAGTCAGACACCATTGAAGGGCGGGTTGAGGGCAAGTACCGCCCCATTGGCATAAAGGATTTCAAAAAAGGAGCGTCATACGGTTATATCCTTGATGTACCTCCCGAATCATTCGACGCCCCGGGTGTGGCTGATGTAATCGGATCGGCCAAGACCATCTTCGTGAATGCGGTAATGGGCCTTACGCCTCACTTCTACGAGGGATCGGAAAAACTAGACCGGACCATCGACCAGAACCGGCAGGCCCAGAAGTTTTACGGCGGCGGAGATACCCTTCAGGAATTCAAAAACCTGAGTCCCGGCTTATACCTGGCTGCCATGGAGAATGCCCAGTATTATTTTTTCACAGGGGGCGGAACCGTGCTCAAGGCAATAGAGGAGGGTACGCCGTACGGTCTTGAGTTCGTTAAGGCGCTGTTGGAAAATGGGGGCAGAGCGCCGAACTCCTAACCAAGGCGATTAACCAAACAGGCACAACAAAACCTATTGCTCAGGCACACCCCATACAAGCCATTCGCCCTAACTTCGGCATGCCCGCAATGCCCTCAGTTGGCTGGGCGATCCCGGATCTCTCTTTGATCATTTGCCCGGCCAGATGGCACCGTCAACCATTTCTGATGAACAGGGCCAAATCCAAGCCCTTTCGCCTTGACACGCACGTGCTCTTGCCCCATAGTGCCCGGAGCCCCATGAGGAGTTTCGCTTCCAAGGTGAGTCATTTTTTTGACGATGTTCGCCCTAAGAAACGACCGGTACCCCTCCTGGGCCTAAGATCTTCTCATTTCGAGCACAGTTTTCAACCACTTGCAGGGAGCTAGGAGTGCCTTTCGCCAAGATAAATGGATTTGAAATCTATTACGAGATCCACGGGCATGGTGACGACATCGTGCTTCTCCACCACGGATTTGGCTGCACCAAAATGTGGCAGGACATCTATCCCCTTCTTGTAGAAACGGGTTACCGCGTCCTACTGTACGACAGAAGAGGGTACGGGCAGTCCGAAAAAGGCGAAGATTTTCAGTCGTTTTATGAAGGCGGACAGTTCCGTTCAGACAGTGTCAAAGAGTTAGAGGCGCTGAGGGAGGTCGTAGGTTTTGACACTTTCCATATCATTGGTCAATGCGAGGGCGGAGTAATTGGCGCAGAATACGCCGCAAAACAACCTCACCAAGTTAAGACCTTGGTTGCCTCGAGCACTCAGTGTTACAGCCCGGTGACCATGGCCGAATTCAATCGGCAGAAATTCCCCAAGCCATTTCGGGATCTGGATCCGGATCTCCGGCAGAAGTTTATCGATTGGCATGGAGCGGAGAGTGCCGAGTCCTTTTACAATCAGTTTCGTAAGTACGGCGGGGCTTACGGCAAGGGAGTGTTTGACCTAAGGCCCTTACTGCTCTCGGTTGCATGTCCTGCGCTCGTGCTGTACCCCGACAGAAGTTTTCTGTTCGGCGTTGAGCAAGCTGTTGCCTTCTATCGGGGTTTAACGAACGGAGAGCTAGCCATACTTCCAAACTGCGGGCATAATACCTATGAGGAGCGACCTCGAGAATACGTTCGACTTGTCTTGGACTTCCTTGAACACCACAGCCCTTGAGGCGAGCCTGCCGGCTCTGTCTTCTTAGAATCTGCCGGAATGCTCGTAGACTCATAATGGGGCCCCGCTGTCTTCACCCATAATGACGGTTGTCAATGGGGATCGGCAGATTCTCCTTTCGGAATGCAAAGCATGCTCCTTTATCCAACTGCGATTGACCCCGACCTACACCTGTACCTGATAACAAGGGCTTGATTCCAGGATTTGGCTTGCTCTTATCATCGCATATTGAAACAAGGGGTTTGCCGGTGCTCCGAAATCTTTGGCATGCTTCTTGATTAAGATTTCCCCACATGGCACCTATTGCCATGAGTTCATGAAGGTCCTATGCTTCAGAAACCGGGAGAGGCCACATGATAAGTCTTCTGCTCACACGGTGAGGAGGGAGTTTGAATGCCCAAAAAGCCAACATATGATGAACTGAATCGCAAGGTTAAGGAACTGGAGAAAAAGATACTTGAGCACGAGCAGTGTGTAGTAGAGTTTAAGCACTCGGAGGAAAGGCTCAGAACCCTGATCGAAAACGCTCGGGATGTCATTTACACGCTTTCCGAAGAGGGTACGATTACCTCCCTCAACCCCGCATTTGAAGCATACACCGGTTGGTCTCCCACTGAGTGGATCGGCAAACCACTACAGTCAATTGTACATCCCGGCGACTGGCCCGCGGAATTGGAGTTCCTGGAAAGCATGCTCCGTGGTGAAATACCTTCACTCCATGAGGTGCGTGTCCGCACCAAGTCCGGCGGGTATATCGTGGTAGAATCGAGGGTCACTCCACAATTCAAGGACGGTAAATTTGTTGGGGTTCTTGGCGTATCGCGCGATATTACCGATCGAAAGAAAACGGAGGAGGCACTGCGGATCAAAGACAGCGCAATCGCATCCTCCATAAACGCCATTGGAATGGCCGACTTCGAAGATACTGTGACCTACGTAAATGATTCGTTTCTGAGGCTTTGGGGATATGACGACGTTGAAGAAGTCTTGGGAAGACCATCCGTTGAATTCTGGCGCGACCGAGATGAGGCTGAGGCGATCGCACATACTGTACATGAATCCGGAGGCTGGGTCGGCGAAGTCGTAGCCAAGCGGAAGGACGGCACATCCTTTGATGTGCAAGTTGTAGCAAGTACGGTTGCCGACGAAGCCGGTAAGATTATCTGCAGGATGGGCTCGTTTGTGGACATAACCGAGCGGAAGCAGGCTGAGGCAGCTCTGCGGGAGAGCGAACTGAAATTCCGGAGCCTTTTTGACTTATCACCCCAGCCGGTCGTCCTGACTGACCTCAATACCGGCATTTTGCTGGACGCCAACAAGAGATTCTGTGAGGTCACCCAGTACACAAGGGAGAATATGCTCGGAAACACGGTTACCGATTTGGGGCTCTGGTCTGAGGAAGAACGAGGCAAGTTCGTCGATGAGTTGATAAAGACAGGGGAGGTCAACGGGATTAATGTGCGCTTCAAGGCAAAGGACGGCACCATTCTTGACGTACTGTTATTCGCCAAAACCATCCAGCTGGGCGGCAAAAGCCTGATCTTTAGCACATTCGTCGACTTCGCAAAGCAAAGACGGCTTGAGGCCCGGCTTCACTATGCCCAAAGGATGGAGGCCCTCGGCACCCTGGCAGGAGGCATTGCCCATAACTTCAACAACCTTCTTATGGGTATCCAGGGAAATGCCTCGCTCATGCGCTTAGACACCCCCCCTGGTAACCCTAATTACGAGAGGTTGCTGAATATTGAGCAACAGGTTGAAAGCGGCTCCAAACTGTCGAAGCAGCTCCTTGGCTATGCCAGAGAGGGAAGGCATGAAATACAACCCATCGATTTAAACCGATTGGTAAAGGAAACCTCCGGCACCTTTGGGGCCGCCAGAAAAGAAATCAGAGTTCATCAGGAGCTCGCAAAAGATTTGTATATCGTGACGGGGGATCAGGGACAGATCGAGCAAGCCCTCTTTAACCTGTACATCAATGCAGCGGACGCCATGCCCGGGGGTGGTGATCTCTTCATCAAGACCGCGAATGTGACCGATACGGTCACAGAAGACCAACACCTCGATCACAAGCCAGGAGAGTATGTCCTCCTGTCTGTGAGTGATACGGGCATCGGCATGGATAAGAAAACCATGGAACGCATCTTTAATCCCTTCTTCACCACGAAGGACATGAGTAAGGGCTCGGGACTGGCACTGGCCTCGGTGTATGGAATCATCAAAAATCACGACGGCGCTATCAATGTTTATAGTGAAAAAAGCGAGGGGACCACATTTCTCATCTCCCTGCCCGCCTCTCGTCATCAAGCAGTGAAGGAGGACATAGAATCGACCAGGCTAGTACCCGGCAAAGGGAACATCCTTCTCGTAGATGATGAAGAAATGATTCTTGGTGTCGCATCCCAAATGCTTGAAAAATTGGGCTACCATGTCCTGAAGACCAAGAGTGGAGAAGAGGCGATCGAACTCTATAAGGAAAACAAGGACACCATTGATCTGGTGGTCCTTGACATGATCATGCCGGGTGTGGGCGGGGGCAAAACGTGCGACATGATAAAAGAGATCAATCCTTCAATAAAGATCCTGCTTTCGAGCGGGTACAGTTTGGAGAACCAGGCAACTGAAATACGGGGACACAAGTGGGATGGTTTCATCCAGAAGCCCTTCAAAATGACCCAGCTTTCTCGAAAGATCAGGGAGATTCTTGATAGTGACTAGTCTTATCTGCACACCTTATTTTAGGATCATCCGATGGAGTGTCACGTTTAGTTTTGTTCCTGGATAACGTAAGGGGTTCCGCAAAGCACTAACTTCCTCCGATTAGAAACATGTTGCCGATATTTTCCCTCTAGACCCTTGAAAAATATTTCAAGAAAAAACACTATATCTTGTGTTAGCTTTTCCTTTGACACACAATCCCTTTTCTCTTATACTATGTAAGTGAAAAATCAAGCTTTTACCGTTCTTGACTGTTCGAGCTTGGTTACAGTACCTTCTATCCTCACACAAGGGTAAAGGCATGAAAGATGAAAATAAAAGAAAAGAACAACTCATTCGTGAGCCCGCCGCCCTCCATCGACGGGTCGCCGAGTTAGGAACCATAGAATCCGAGCACGATCAGGTAGAAAAGGTGTGGCGCGCAAAAGAAGGCCGCTACCGAAGCCTCTTTGAGCAGTCCGCAGATGCGCTCTACATGACGACCCGGGAAGGAGACCATATCGAGGTCAACCAGTCTTTCTTGGATCTCTTTGGTTACACGAGAGAGGAGTTAAGGTATCTCAAGGCACACGAACTATACGTTAATCCGAGCGATCGTACCAGATTTCAGCAGAAGATCGAGAAGAGTGGTTCTGTCAGTGATTTTGAAGTGAAGCTCCGAAAGAAAGATGGCAAAGAGATGGACTGCATACTCACTGCTGCTGTGTGGAAGACCGGTGACGGAAGCATTCTCGGGTATCAAGGCATCATCCGCGATGTCAGCAACGACAAGGCCCTCTTGGAAAAGTTGCGGAAATATGAGTTCATCGTGAATACCTCCAAACAATTCATGACCCTTATCAACAGGGACTACATCTATGAGGCCGTGAATGAAGCCTACTGTCTTGCTCACGATAAATCGCTCGATGAGATCATCGGTAAAACCGTGGCAGATGTCTGGGGGAAGAGGAAATTCAAGAGCGTATTAAAGCCCCATTTAGATAAATGCTTTGCGGGGAGCGAGGTACATCACCAGAAATGGTTTGAATTTTCCGGTAACGAACAGAAATATTTCGATGTGAGCTATTATCCTTACTACGGTAACGACTCAGAGGTGTCCCATGCCGTAGTCGTCACTCATGATATGACCGAGCGCAAGCAAGCCGAGGAGGCCCTTCGGGAGAGTGAAGCAAAATTCCGAAACCTCTTTGATCTATCTCCCCAGGCAATTGCCGTTACCGATGTGAGGACAGGTAAAATTGTCGATGTCAATGACGAGTTCTGCGAATTGACCCATTACTCTCGGAGGAAGGTCCTCGGGAAAACTATCGCGGATCTGGGCTTTTTCTTTGAAGGCGAGGAGGACGCATTTCTTAGGGAGCTTAAGGCATCGGGGCAAGTGGACGGATTAGAGACCCAATTTGAGGCAAAAGACGGCTTTGTTATTAACGCCCTTATGTTCGCCAGGCTCATTCGGATAGCAGGTGAAGAGTTCGTGCTCACAGCATTCCTTGACATGTCTGACCAAAAGCGACTTGAAGCCCAACTGAGGCAGGCCCAGAAGATGGAGGCGCTCGGTACCTTGGCAGGCGGCATTGCCCATAACTTCAACAATCTGCTCATGGGTATCCAGGCAAATGCATCCTTGATCTTGCTGGATATTGACCCTAATGACCCTAGCTATGATGGGCTCATGAATATTGAAAAAATGGTGCAAAACGGATCCAAACTGACCAAGCAACTCCTTGGGTATGCCCGTGAGGGGAGATATGAGATCAGACCCATGAGCCTGAATCAGCTCATAAGAGAAACATCGGGTACCTTTGGCCTGACCAAGAAGGAAATCGAGGTTCACCATGACCTTGCCAAAGACCTACTTGCAATAGAGGCAGATCAGGGCCAGATCGAGCAGATCCTATGGAACCTTTATGTCAATGCCGCAGATGCCATGCCCTCGGGGGGTGATCTTTTCTTGAGAACGATGAATGTCACCCACAAGGACGTGACCGGCAAATCCCCTAAAGTAAAACCCGGCGACTATGTGCTTGTAGAGGTAACCGACACTGGAACCGGCATGGACAAGAAGACAGCGGAGCGCATCTTCGATCCCTTTTTCACCACCAAGGGGATGAGCAGAGGCACCGGCCTCGGGTTGGCCTCTGTTTACGGCATTGTAAGAAACCACGACGGCACCATCACGGTCACCAGCAAGAAGGGTAAGGGCAGTACCTTTAGCATCTATCTGCCTGCCTCTAGAAGGAAAGCAATGAGAGAAAACAGAGGGTCTGACACATTAGTACCGGGCAAGGAAACCGTTCTTCTTGTTGATGACGAAGATATGATACTCGATGTCGGTACCCAGATCTTGGAAAAAATAGGGCATAAGGTCCTGAAAGCCAAGGGTGGACAAGAGGCGGCAGAGCTCTACCAGAAGCATAAAGATTTGATCGACCTGGTGATCCTTGATATGATCATGCCGGGCGTGAGCGGAAGTGAGACCTATGACAGGATAAAGGCAATCGACCCTGAGGCAAAGGTTCTCCTCTCCAGTGGCTACAGCGTTGACGGCCAGGCAACGGAGATTCTGAAGCGCGGATGCAACGGTTTCATCCAGAAACCCTTCAAAATGAAAGACCTGTCTCATAAAATACAAGAGGTTTTGGGCAGGGACTAAGTGGTGTCTCGCCGGATCTGGCATTACACGCCTCAATGGTGAATAACTCTGCTCCGATGCTAACATTAAATCCTCAATACGTTTCATTACTCTCAAAGACTTCGCGATACATGCTTTAAGTTCACCCCAGAAAGTAGAGTATCCCCGCCCATCCCGTTAAGACTCAAAGCGATCCCAAATCAACCACATTACTAAAAATAAGGCGCTTTTCCTTTATTTCGGATGTGCTCGCTTTGGATCAGCGTTCATGGCACAGCCATAGAAACCTGACCGCGATTATAGGGCCCGGTTTCTACCAGTGAAATGAAGGCCCCGATCACCCAGACCCTCGAGATTTTAAGGCGGTCGTCCTTTACATCACGATTCAAAATCACTGGCAGAGGGTAATCCTGTATTAGAGATGAGGGCATGGAGGATTGGAAACATGTTGACAGAACCATCGAGAATTGTTACCCATCCTGCCCACTATAAGGTTTATCGGGTTGGACGACAGTCATATTCCATTTAGCGATTTCATTCCAAGTAGGGAATTATATATTTCGAAATCGAGCAAACCCAAAGGCAGTTAGAGCGTTTATTTATGGTAACAGAAGAGAATCACCTCATCACCCAACCGATACCACGACTCATTCGAAAAGTGGCAATTCCGGCGAGTGTGGGGTATTTTTTCAACACCATGTACAATGTGGTGGATACGTATTTCGGTGGGTTAATCTCAACTGAAACGTTAGCCGCCCTCTCTCTTTCCCTACCTGTCTACTTCATCATCATTGCCATGGGAACCGGCGTATCAACCGGTTCCACAGCACTCATCGCTAATGCACTCGGAGCCGGAAAGCGAGAAGAGGCAGAACGATTCGCCCTTCAGGGGATCTCCTTCGGGGTGGTCACCTCTATCATCCTGACGTTCGTGGGCATTTACACCTCGCCGTTACTATTTTCAATGCTCGGCGCTTCTGACAAATACCTGGCAATATGTCTTAAGTATATGGACACCATCTTTCTGGGCACTTTTTTCTTTATGCTGGTCTATATGCTCAACTCCATCTTGAACGCCTTGGGCGATACCAGATCCTTCAGGAATTTCTTGATCGTGGGATTCCTCTTGAACATCATCCTTGATCCGTGGTTTATTTACGGCGGGCTGGGGATTCCCCCCTTAAGAATCGTGGGTATCGCATTGGCAACAGTTCTCATCCAACTCATCGGTTGCTTATATTTGGGAATCAGGGTCTCTAAAACGAGATTAATCGCTAGCAAAGACCTCCCTGACCTCCTCCCGAGGCTGCAGTATTTCAAAGAAATCGCCCGCCAGGGATTGCCTGCCAGTGTAAACATGTTCACGATCGGCACCGGCATTTTTGTGATCACCTATTTCGTTAGCAAATTCGGACAAGAGGCGGTAGCCGCTTACGGTGTTGCCATGCGAGTCGAGCAGATTGCTCTCCTGCCTACCATTGGCTTGAATATCGCAACTTTGACCATTGTTGCACAGAACAACGGCGCTCACTTGTTTGACCGCGTCGAAGAAACACTCAACAAGGCCTTACGATACGGCGGTATGGTAATGACTATCGGCACAATTCTCGTATTCGTTCTGGCCGAGTATTTGATGAGGTTTTTTACTGACGACCTCGATGTCATACCCATTGGTGCCACATACCTGAGAATCGATGCACTTGTTCTGTATGCTTACGTTATTCTGTTTGTTCATGTTGCCGTATTACAGGGCATCAAGAGGCCGATGTATGCTATTTGGATAGGACTATGCCGCCAAATAATGGCACCGGTAATTGTCTTTTACATCCTAATTCATATATTCGGTGTCGGTTTGCTCGGCATCTGGTGGGGAATATTTTCGGTCACCTGGAGCGCGGCCCTCTTTACAATATTCTATGCGCGCCGGATGATAGGGAAGGTAATCAAGGCATCTGTTGAAAATCAGTGATTTGATTATGCATTTCTCTGGGGTCGCACGCCACCTACCTTGGACAGCCAGCAACCCCCTGCCCAACTCCTGTGTCTAAGCGGAACGATCAACAGCTCAGGGTCAGGGTTTCGACCGCGGATCTCCGGGGTTGGTTCCCGCAGCAAATTCCTGATCGTTCGTTGAACCGTCGCCATCGGAATCTAGTGCTCCCAAGGCTTGGGTATATTTCTCGCCTTCTACAATGGCAATCCTTCCGTAGTCTTTGCCAAAGGAGGTCCGTCTTCCGCCTCCCCTTGGGTCCACATGACAGGTACCACAACCGAAGTTCTTTCCCTTATCCGGCAGCTTGCCTAACCGGAAGGGTCTGGCTGAAGCGACAGGCGCAACAGTTACTGAAAGCGCCAACAACGCGCAAGGTATCACAAGACACCAAACAGCCCTTTTTTTGCATAGTTTCACTTTCATGATGAAACCTCCCCAATCCCCAGGGCTATTTCTTGACGCCCACACATAGTAATGCTCCACTTTTTATTATATTCTCACCCTTCTGGTTCCCTTGTAAAGAGGATTGTGGCGAGCGTTGCCGGAATAACACAATGGTAAGAAACCCTCAGCCGTGTTCTCTTTTAAAGGGGGAAAACACTAAAGTTTTTCGCTGAGATGCCGATACCAAATATGGGTATCTGTGTGAACTCGAGGTCTCTCTGAAAAACAGTTTCCACGAGCCCAAGCTCGCAGAAACTGTACCAAAGAGCTTCTTAGAAAAGATGTGTCAGCAGGCTTCGGCGATAATGCGTGGAATCGGGGGGACACCCAGGTCGTTATGCGGTACATGCGCATCAACAACTCGGGATAACCATAGAAACACAGGAATGGATCCACGCATCTTGCGCCTTGAGATCACCAACATAGCCCAATGGTGGTGATACGCCATGAGAATTACGAACAACACCAGTTACATTAGACAGCAACAACCTGGGGAATTCAAAAGAGCAGATGACGGTGCAGGTCCATATTCCCATGTGAGCGATCGGAAGCTCGGCAGTACCAAGGAACAGGAGGACTGGGCCGTTTATATCAGCAATGAGAACCTCGTTGCCATAGAAAAAGTGACGGAATCTGATTTTCCCAAACTCTTTGATTTTGCTGCCGGGATCCAGCTCACTTCTGAGAAATCGGTCCCAAAACAGAAAGACGAAAGCATTCAGAAGAATTATGATAATACCGGTAAATCCCAAATACCAGCCAAGCAGCAATGGCTCATTGATCGGTGGGCCTGAATAACTGCGGCCCATAGAATCCCTTTGTTTCTGAATTCATGTCTCAAAAGTTGGATTGAATTACACTACATGGTATTGTGAAGGGGGATGGACTCACGGAGGGAGCCCGTAGGGCGACCGGAGTTAGTCCATCCCTGGTAGCGA
>Ga0307378_10000894_pt1 | contig 49908 bp, 36 predicted proteins | sample UN1MG_FD_202238 | JGI IMG/M metagenome (GOLD analysis project Ga0307378, IMG submission 202238) | Soil microbial communities from Risofladan, Vaasa, Finland - UN-1 | ecosystem: Environmental > Terrestrial > Soil > Coastal area > Acid sulfate soil | place: Finland: Risofladan, Vaasa | collected... | reverse complement strand
CCTGATAATACTGACCATCGACCTCGATATATTGCTCATCGTCTGCAAGCATATCAGAGACACCGCAGCGAAAAGCCACTGGATCGATGTTTCGCAGGACATAACCCGGATCATATTCGAGACTGCCGATTTTGACCGTTTCGCAGGTCTCGGACAATAGCTCCTCGAATTGTTCTTCGGCGTCGATAGGACTGCAATGCTCTTTGATAAGATGCTCGATCACCCAGTCTGTTCCGTATTCGACACCGACACCGTCTAAGTGCCTCATAAAATCGTCAGAATGACAGCCAGGGCAATGATCACCCTCGACCACCTTATAGCAGCCATAGCAGAAATTGTCCGTTACATCGAAAGCCAGAGCGGTCAGCTTCTCTTTTAGTTCATTGTCTGTGATAGTCATTATGCCACCCCCAGTCCGGCATTGACATAAGCCTCGTCTAAGCTGATCGTACGGTATTTGTCCCAGGGTCTGTAGCTGTGAGCTGGCTTTGTCGGATTTCCGCAGTTATGGCTCCATTGACCACGGCGTCTTGACCATCGGAAGCCAAAGTCCTTGAGGGCTTGCCTGATTTCTGCATCGGGCTTGCTGTCAAACTCGATCCAGACCCACCTGCCAACAACACGAGCTGGCAGGCTCTGAGCCTTGCAGAACTCCAGGACCTCAATAATTGAATGTTGATTTGACTTGATACTTGTGGGGTGTTTTGGTATGTTTTCCATCGTTCTAAACTCCTTTATAGTTTAGGACCACGGTCGGGGATGTTTGCGCATCGCCCGGCCACTTTTGTTTGTGACTTGACGTTCAAGCCACTTCACCTGAAAGCATAAAACAAAATCGGGCAAAAGTCAAATTAATTCTTGAGAATAAAAACGTATATATCTATAAGTCCTTATAATATGTCATAGTTACAAAGCTATATTTATTTTATTTTCTTCTTTCTTTTCACTTTTGCCTGTTAAGTTTCAAGCGATGCGGAGCCAGTTGCGCAGGCGATCTGCCTGTGCTTTGCTCGGACTTTGCAATGGCTTTTGAAACTGAAACAAGCCCCGTTGAATCTTGCAGAGAAGCCAGGGTAAACATAGCCGAAAGCAGGGTGAAATTGACACGCCGGAATTGCCTGGCATACCAAGGCAGTGGTCAAGGCCCTGATAGAGACGGACACAAAGGCACGGCAAAGGCGCGTAAAAGAGTAGGTAAACAGCAGATAAACGCAAGGTATTGCTATTGATTATTTGATAGATTTGCGATGATTTGCCAGCCTGGATGATTGATCGCCCCCCCATATCCGAACCACGCCCCCCGCCCCCCTGCGTCTGGGACTCCTAAGATATCGGCTTAAACCAGCGAGTATTTTTTAGAATGTCACTAACCACGAGGCTTCTCGTGTACGTATCCATGCAGTTAGTTAACGGCCGTAGGATATGGTCAGATCGTGTCAGACCTTGTTGAGGGCATTATCTCGATGAAACTGAAGCCAAAGTACGGCCAATACTCTTAAGAGCCTCCTACTGGGGCAAATCACACTGAATTCTTGGTTGCTTTGGGAATTCTACACACCGGGCAGTATGAAACTCCAACAAAATACTGTTAGAGCAGGACTTACAACACGACAACGGACAGGAGGCTTTCGGAATTCTTTGCGTCCATAAAAAGGAGCAAAATTTGAAGCCCAATGAGAAAAGGCCGCGATGGAACCCAAAGTCAGCAATTTCCTCCTGAACTCCTGCGTGCTTGTGGCAAAGACACAGTGCTCATGACTGATCTTCATGCCCGGATGTAATTTATGGTAAGGTCAGGCTTTCTTTCTGCGATGGATGAAGTTACAATAAGCCCATGGAAACGGAAAGCAGCAGCGAGAGACTGAGTCGAGCAGGTGCCGATATGGATCAAACAGCAGATCTTTGGATTGACTGCAATGACGCGGTCGGCTCTTTTCCGTCGCCGCCAGTGGAAACGCGTATTCAGGTTCTGCCACTTGAGAAACTGACATGGCAGAACTTTGAACGTCTGTGCTATCGTCTTGCTTGGAAGTCGGGAGACGTCTCTGATTGCCGACGATACGGGATTCAGGGACAGAACCAGCAAGGAATTGATATCTATGTTAGGCGCAGCTCCGATGGCGGCTACTCGACATGGCAGTGCAAACGTTACACAAACTTCTCGCCCACAGAGATCAGAGACGCAGTCGACAGTTTCCTTAAACATGACTGGGCAAAGCGTTCGACAGTCTTCAGTCTTGCTGTGACTGCGAGTCTTTCGCCGACGGCCCTCGCAGATGCTGTTAAGGAACAGGCGCAGAGATGTAGCCAAAGTGGGATCGAATTCATTCCCTTAGATGCAGAACGCCTGTCAGATTTGCTCAAAGAGCATCCTGGCTTGGTGGATGACTTCTTCGGTCGTCCGTGGGCCGAGGCTTTCTGCGGATCGGATGCAGTCCAGAGACTCGCGCGAAGACGGCTGTCCAAACAAGAGCGAGTGGAGGCGAGACGTAGGCTCGGTGAGCTTTATGCCACGCACTTCGCTTCAATTGACATCGGTTTGCCTGCGGCGGCTGGCGCGTTGCGAGAAGCCGTGCCGCGTTTGCCTCTACGAGACCGATATGTGGCTCCGCTGGTGGAGTCGCTCTCCACCGTTATGGAACGGAAATCGGCTTCCCTTGAAACCGCAGAGAGCACCACCGCGAATGGCCAGGAACCTATGGTCTCCGACCAGCAATCATTGAACAAACAGACAGGAACCTCATCTGGCTTCAGTATCAGGGAGCATCGAACCAAACTAGATTTATTAGAATGGTTTGGAACAGTCCAGCAAGGCGTAGTTCTGGGTGGACCTGGATTAGGAAAGAGCGCGGCCTTGCGTTTCCTTGCACTGGATCTTCTGTCGGACCAGCCAAGAATGGAATCGCTGGCCCACAAATGGGGGAGCTACCTTCCTCTCTTGGTGCCTTTCGCAATGTTAACTCGATTGGTAGCAGACCATGAGATAGTCAGCATTCCCGATTTCCTGCGCGGCTGGCTGCGGAAGTTAAGTGCGCCGTCGGAGACTGTTGTCCTCCTTGAAAAGGCACTAGAAGACGAACGGCTGCTTTTGCTCGTCGACGGTCTTGACGAATGGAGCGACTCTACAGCCGCACGTGCAGCACTGGTCATGATCCTCGATTTTGCTGGTCTCCGGCAACTCCCTGTTATCGCGTCAGCGAGGCCACTTGGCTACGAGAGACTCGGTGGGCTCGGGTCGGATTGGAAGAAGGCCGAATTGCTGGAATTCGAGAACGAACAACAACGGCGCTTCACAAAAGCGTGGTTTGTGCATTTTCACAGGGCAACGTTACCGCAAAACGGCTCGCCTGAGGCGATTTCCTCTGCCGCAGTTCGCGATACCGAATCATTCATGGCTGAGGTGGAGCAGGAGACGGCCCTTTCCGAACTCGCTGGCACACCTCTACTTCTTTCGGTATTGATCTACCTCCGTTTGCAGGGTCGTGTCCTCCCTCTCAATCGCTTCGATGCCTTTGAGGCCATAACAAGAGCATTGATTCATGAGCAGCCAATGCGTCGTGCTCAAGCGTCGTTACAGGGTTCTAATACCCTTCAACAGAATCCTCGGATGGCGGAACGGGGAATCCAATTCCTGGCATTATTCATCCATGAGCAACCAGGTTCAGAGTCTATTTCTGAGGATGAAGCACGCGAGGCTCTGACCACTTTCTATCAGGGAAGTGAGTTTGGAAAATCGAAAGCGGAAGCAATCGAACTGGCAACCATACAAGCTCAGCGTGCCACCCACGAAGTCGGCATTCTGGTGCAAAAGCAGCCTGAACAGGTCGGCTTCCTACACCGAAGCCTACAGGAGTTCTTGGCCGCGAAGGAGATGGCTCGGTGGCCATTCGTGCAGATCAAACAATCCGTGGTCGATAAGTCTGCTGAACCAGAATGGCAGGAAGTTCTGCTGGCAATTCTACATTTCATGGGCCGGCAGGATGAAGTGGATGCCATTCTCACCGAAGTGCGTGAGGCACCTTCTAACCCGCTGGGGTTACCATGGCGCCAGATTTTCTTGGCTCGCGCTGTTTTCGCCGACCTCAATTGTTCTGCTTCAATTGCTGAGGACTTCGCAGAGGAAATCTTCTCTGAGATCGAACTCTCAACATGGATGCCGCTACGTAAAGCGTTACTCCTTGAAGCGGTTCAAGGACTTGACTCCGAAGTTCTCGGAAGTCATGTTCGCAATCGTCTCAGAAAGTGGTTTCCTGGGCGTCAGAGCCATAGATTCGGTTTGTTTCGGCCATTAGCTGAAGCGCCAGTTGCGGGTACAGGCAGAAGATTACTCGTTGCATTGATCAACGGGGACGAGAAGAGGGAAATCGCCGAGGCAATTGCAGTAGGAGCCAGTGTATGGCCTGAACTGGCTGAGAAACTAGCCGGTATCCTCACTCAACCAGCAGATGATGACCTACTTGGTGCAGCCCTGCATGCACTTGCAGTTGGCTGGCCAGACCATCCAAGACTTTCGAGTCTTCTACTCGCCGCCAGTGGGTCTCGGACAGATTCGTTACGCTGCATCGCCTTGATCCATCGTGTCAAACAAGGCGATACGTCGGCTGGAGTAAAGCAGTCTTTGATGCAATTCTGCCGTGCCAGAACTAGGGCATATTCATGGACAGGCGATGTGCTGAGAGCGTTGGAAGAGGGTTGGCCAGGCGACAAAGAACTGCGCACAATTGCATTAAGTTCTGCGCAGAACCGCCGTATGCCAACCGAAATGGATGACAGATTAGCGTTAAGACATCTCGTCAAAGCATTTCCCGGTGACAACGATGTGGCTGAGATTATTGCAGATATTCTGAAGGAAGAGGATCGTCTGAGATTCACATTTGACGCGATGTCAGAAGGCTGGGATGCACTCTTAGAGGGCTTTAAATCGCATCCAGTGATTATCCCTGCCGCAGAGGCTTGGCTGCAAAAGCATGGTATTGGTGGCCATGACGTAGTTGGTATCGCACAGGTTGCCATGCTTGCGCGAACGCGACCTTGTAAGCAGATTCTCATTGATCGATTGAAAGATAAAGATCTGTTTCCAGCGTGGATCTTTCACGCTCTGCTTGATCTGGCCGGGCCTGATGATCCAGAGAGTCGGGAAGCGCTGCTTTCCTTTATTTCTGATGAGAAACATACTGGCTCTGTGGCGAATTATCTGCCAAAGCTCATCCACGACCGTGCCGACTGCCGGGATCGTCTTCTTCATTTACTTGAAACAGCACATGGCTTTGATGTTGCACATATCCTTGAAGGTCTTGATAAACTTGGTTGTCTTGACTCACCTGAGGTGATAGCGATTGTGGAGAAACGTCTGCAAGAGGATGAGGAAGGCCGATTCTGGCCTCAGGCCAAGGGATGCCTATGGGCCGGACTTCCACAACTGCCATTAGTACGGCAAGGTGCTTTGAAGGAACTGGCGACCGAGCATTCTTTCCTGTCCGCGGTCGTATCCGCTTATGCAACTGACGAGGATTTTCGACCGCGGCTTGAGGAACTGATGGAGCCGCTGCATGAGGATCTGCGATTGATTCTTGTGCAGTCTCTAAAGAGTTTCGCACTGCGTGAAGATTCCTTCGCTCGTGACTTGCTGGCCTTATACACGCGAGAATGGGATGGTGAGGTTCGGACGGTGGCGGCTCATACTTATCACACAGCCCTCAAGAAACGTGGTTGCGAGTGCGAGGACCGTGTTGTCCAATTGAGTAGAGAACTGACTAATAGGGGCCTGGAACGCGCTACGCAGCAGGCCGCCCTGGCGGGACTCCTTGCACTGGGAAAGATGGAGTCGATTCTGGAACAGGAGAGTTCGAATGTCCCCACTCTAACGACCGATAGTCGGAGTGGACGTAACTGGGAATTCATACGCGTGGTCGAGCAGAATTGGGAGTACCTGCTTGAGACATGCGGTGATACCACATGGAAGATCTTTGGTGACTGGGAAGTCTTCGCTTGGCATCTGGCTCAGACAGGGAAGAAGAGGCTGGCGACAACGGTTCCTGCTCCTCTCATCAATGAAGCACGTCAGCACGCTCATGAAAACATTGATGCGTTTTGGGCCCTGTCCGTCCTGGAAGAAGGTCAGGAGACCTTCCGGGAGTTCTGCCTCAATTTATATCGAAGGATGTACAGGAGCAAAGACCGCAAACAAATCAGTTGGGGCTACACGGAGGAAGAAGTCTGGATTGAGGCAGCTCACTACTTGGCCCGCTATCACGCAGACGATGAGGAATTGGGCGCTGAGTTGGAGAATATTGCCCAGAATTCACGGAGAAGGATAGGACCGGTCATCGCTCTGTGTCGTGGGTGGCCGCAGGCAGAAATAATCCAAAAGATTTGGAAAGATTGCTCCGACCGCCCACTAAGATCAGACCCTGAAACAGCTTGGGTTGTGAACGTGAAGGCCAAGACCGCGCAGTTTGTCAAGTACACTCGTTCCCTTGTTGCTGGATTAAAGAATGATAGGTCTTGGAGTTTTCCACGTGAGACAATCAGTGCGGTACGCAACCGACTATTGAGGGACACGGAGGCACAGCAAATGCTACTTAAATCCTTAGAGGGCTCTGACTCCTCAGACATAATCGTATCTCTATCACGATTGTTGTCAACCGTAATGAGAGACCATCAGGCAATCCGGGATTGGGCTAACCACCGAATTGTCGAACTGAGAAACGAAGGAACAATTCAGCCGTTTGGATATGATATGCTTTCTGGGCGGATTCAGCCCGTCGAGTTCAGCATCATGGGTGCATGCGGAGTATGGTTGGGATAAGGTGCCGGTTTTCAAGACCGTTGCATGAAAATCCTAATTCCCACGAAAGCAATGACTTTCACCATAATTACCGCCAGAGGTGCATAGACTCCTGGATGATGTATAGGCGGAACGGGAGTGAATTAATTTCACCATTGTAAAAAGAGAGGGCTACTCTGTGAGATTGTGTGGGCTGCAATCCCAGCACAAACTCGATTCGAATTATGAAGTAATTGTGGTAACAAAGAATGCCGTGACAAAAGCCCAAGCGAGAATACCAATAAGTCGATGGATGAGTTTTGGCCACTTGTGTCTTGTTGGATTTGATTCTGGGACACCCACTCCGGCGTACGTTGCCAGTGAATAGTAAAGAGCTTCCAATGGGCCAAAGCATTCTCCATTCCTTGACTGTCCCCAGAGTTTAACAACCACAGTTACAAAGAACGGCCAGGCAAAGATGAGGATCAAGATTACCCGGCAGTGTCTCAGATTTATCCACAGTTCTTTCCAGAAAATATCCATCATGGTTTTCCTCTTATTTGGCTGCTATCAGATGATTGCAGCCATTTCTTTTGGCAGATTGTACACACATACTCCATATCGCCATTATTCAGTAGAAGTGTCTTCATACCTCCGCCGCACGGATTACCTTTAGGATTATATTTGGGGGCACCACCATGTTTGAATCCTTCATCGTAATTATTCTTCGTACATGGAACCGTTTCCATTTCATCAGGTAATCTCATGGGCTTCTTTACTTCCACATGGTACAGTCCCGGCTGAAGAGACATGTTTCTGGGGTCTAAATCAACTGCCTGACGTTGACCAAACGAAATAGAGATTGGCACAAAATGCAATAATCCAGCGAACACGAGAAGAATGACCAGCGATGCGATTGATATTCTTACTCTCTTATCTGTCATCGTTGCTCCCTTTTGGTGTCAACGCAAACGACGTGAAAGTCACGGTGCGACTGCGTTCATATTGTTATTGGCAGCACTGCTAAGAACCAAACCTCGCTACTACCGTGATATTATCGACCGGATTTGGGAGTCTTATAACTAAAAACAGGTGATTGGAACCGATTAAAAGCGCGATTATGATACCAGTCAAGGAGAGATCGTTGTTCAGTATGCCCTTCACGGGGCAGTGTGGATATTCTGTAGGCATTGTGTGAGGGGATTATAAATAAGGGCTTCAAGTGGATGCTCGCAACTGTCTATTATTGTTGAAATTGAGATGAGATTACATTATTATGAGGCTGAAAGCGTGCAGGAGTGTTTCAGGGAAGTGTATATGTGAAATCCTGGCTCAGAAGACTTCGTGCCAAACAGACGCACGTTTGATAATATGTGGCTTGTGGATGGTTAGGGCCAAACATACAGGAATTTTGAGATTCTATTTCCGATAGAGTGAATTGCTGATAAAAAGTGGTCGATACTATCGTTGTGCGGTTGAGAACATCGAAATATTACATTTGTAAAGGGGAAACGGTAAACGGATTGCTGATTGGGTCATGTCCAAGTTAGATAACAGAGTTACAGATACCCACAAACCACTCCCCCCGTTACTGGAGGAATTCCGGACTGCTTTGCAGGATGAAATTGAAGTAGCGAAACGAAATGCGTCAACCAGCGCCATTCCACTGAGCAATGGCCACAAAGTGGGTCAACAAGGTAGTGCTTTCCAGTACGCGTTTCTAATCGATTCGGTTCTGAACACACCTGATGGGGCACCAGGAGATCTGGTTATTCCCGGAAGGGCTCCCATGGAAGTCACCATCGTTTCTGCCGAAGGCCTACGACTTGTAATCAGTGTAGAAACCGACTTGGGCAAGTTTGTCCCGAGTGCACGACTTCAGACCAATCTTACCATACTAATGCGAAAACTTATCGAGAGGATTGAGAACAACGCATCTGCCAGCAATCCAGCTGCATATAGGATGTTGGGCACGAGCCCCGTTTCCGGAAATTCGATGAGGCCCGAAGAAATTCTTCGGTTGAACGATAGTCAAATGCGCGCGCTAGAAAGCGCACTCGGGCGCAACCTCACAGTGATTTGGGGGCCTCCCGGTACCGGCAAGACACACACCATCGGCACAATTGCGCAGTGCCTTTACGGCCGTGCGCGTACAGTCCTAATTGTCTCCCACACGAATACGGCCGTTGACCAGGCAATAAAGCACGTCGCAGCAGCCATGCCCGAGCACCTCGAACAAGGGGCTGTGATTCGTATTGGTGAAGTAAAAGACGATGAACTCAGGTCGAAATATCCTGACGTTCTGCTTAAGCGACAGGTTGAGCGGCAGTCCCGCGAATTAGTTGAGTTGCGAAATAGCCTTCTGTCTCAGAAACAGGCACTCAGTGACGAAATGGAGTCTGTTAAACAGAAGATTTCTATTACCGAATGGATCGAGCCGGCAAGGCGTGACATTGAATACTCTACCAGCCGTCTGGACGAACTGTGCAGGCAGCAAGAACAATTGAAATCAGCCGAAACATCCTTGGCTGAATCGGAGGACGAGCATCCACAGCTTCTTGAACTACATGAACGCACTTCGAGGATTATAGCCCTCCAAAGGAAACTGGTATCCCAACGCGAAGAAAATTCTCGACTAGAGGGACTCCTGTCCCAGAACGCTTCAGAGTGGGAAGATGCGAATTGTCGAATGCAGCAGCAGGAAACCCGACTCGGAACCGCAGAGCGCATAACGCCTTTGAGAGAGGAACGCGCAACCTATCCTTCACCTGCGGAGCAGAAATCGATTATTGAAACATTGTCTGCACAGATGGTGGAAGCAGAACAGCAACTAAAAGCGATCCAACACAGTTACGATGATGCGAATTCCATTTTAGAGCAGGCTCAAAGCACTGGTGCGGTCATGCGCATGTGGAAACGCCTTCCAAGACCAGAGGAACAGCAGATAGTTGTCAGCGATTTCCACAAGAAAGTTGCCTCTCTTGAAGCAGAACTGGCGGCTGCTCAAACAGCATATCATGGAGCCGGGGCCAAACTGGTTCGTATTCTTGAACTTGACGGTGAACTGTCGCAGTACGGAACTATCGGAACCTATTCGGAGGAGCTTAAGCTGCACAGACGCACCCAACACACCATGAAATGCATCGGGGAAAGAGGGACTGAACTCGAATCGGACATCGAGAGAATATGTAGTGAAACAGAGAGACTTGAATCCGAAGAAAAGCTGCAAGCTGCAACATTCGATGGTGATGTAGAGGAACTGCACGTTGAAGTATGCTCACGGTTACGACAATTCAAGGAGTTGCAGGATTCTGTCAAGACTCTTCGTTCTCAGGGACGCGGACTAAGCCAAAGCATTTCCTCGATGATTTCTCCATTCCTAGATCAGTTGCTTGAGTGGGAAGTGATTTCACACGTGCCGTCAGAGATAGGAGAAATGCTGGATTTGGCACGTAAGGCACATCAGAAACTTTTGGCTCAACATAGCGTGTCAGACTTGTCTGCTCTCAAGGAGAAAGTAAATTCGTTGCGCACTGAGATACAACGTATATCAGGTGAAGTTTTTCACATAGACGAGCGATTGGCAAAGGTGGAACGCGACATCATCAGCAATGCCGCCATTGTCGGCGCTACTCTAACGAAGACGTACCTGAGCGATGACATTCAAGCCCGCAAATTCGATACCGTTATTCTGGATGAGGCATCAATGGCACCTATCCCAGCTCTATGGGCGGCGGCACTTCTTTCGAAAAATAGCCTCATAATAGTCGGTGATTTCAGGCAACTGCCACCAATTGTCCTCTCAAAGAATGAACTCACAAAGAGATGGCTTGGTCGTGACATCTTCGACGCGTCAGGACTTAAGAAACTATGGGAAAAGGACACCCCGCCCGAGCACTTTATCCAATTGAATGAGCAAAGGCGAATGCTCCCGGAGATTGCGGAAGTTGCCAATGTGTTCTATGATGATTTGCTCCGTACTTCTCTCGATCCACCCAAGGGGCTTGATGAGTTCCGTGACTGGTATAACGCCGATTGGCCCCATGATAATCCAGTGGTTCTCGTGGATACCGGCACGTTGAATGCGTGGGTCACCAGCGTCGTAAAGAATGGCAAATCGAGCAGACTCAACTTCCTATCTGCGACAGTGGCCGTTGATTTGGCTGAGCAGCTTCTTTTGCCGAACCGTCCCTCGCGGGAAGAGTGTGCACCGAAGCGAATTCTTGTTGTCTCACCTTACCGCGCACATGCTAAGTTGGTGAGCCTACTCTTACGCGAGAATGAGCAACTGCAGGATGAAGTGATTGCTGGCACAGTACATAGTTTCCAAGGATCTGAGGCTGATGTGGTTATCTTTGACTTGGTTGCTGACGAGCCGCATTGGCGCGTAAACCTTTTCATGCCGTCACTCGATGAACAGCTCATGTGTCTATTTAATGTCGGATTAACACGAGCCAAGTTCCGTTTGTTCGTTATTGCGGATTTCTCATACTGTCAAGATAGAGGCAAAAAGGCATTTCTCGGGAGAGAACTTCTGCCCTTTCTCCTGAAATCATTTCCCCGTGTCGATGCATCGCAACTATTTCCAGACGGTCTTGCCGCCAGAGCGGCAAAAGCACAGATGACTATGCTGGGTGGCGAGATTGAGCCAGACTCGGCTCGGATTGTCGTTACCCAGGCTGACTTCTTCCGCATTCTGTCTATGGACTTGTCACGGGCCAAGAGTCGTATTATCATATATTCGCCATTCATGACTCAAGATCGCCTGTCTTTCCTTATGCCTCAACTCCAAGCAGCATCTTTGCGCGGTGTTGCCGTCTTCATAATAACAAAGTCCCACTCTGAACGGTCAAAGTCGGAGCTGGGACATATTAGGAGAATGGAGGAACATCTATCTGAAATAGGTGTGGTCGTCATGCACAAAATGAGAATGCATGAAAAACTTATCTTTATTGACGACGACATCACTTGGTCGGGTTCTCTCAACCCGTTGAGTTTCTCGAACACCCAAGAGGTAATGGAACGGCGCAAGAGCAAGGCTGTTCTCGATGACTACTTCCAGATACTGAGGCTCCAAGAACTACTGGCAGTTCACGGCAATGCAGAATCCAAATGCCCTATCTGTGGGTCAGAAATCATCTCTGCTGAGGGGGCAGACCAGCCATACTACTGGCGTTGCATTAATGGCGGCTGTTATACACGCAGCATCGACCAAGCATATCCTTTTGACGGAGTGCTCACATGCGGGAACGGGAACTGCAACGCACGTGTCGAATTCGGGTACTGGGGAGACTACCCCCATTGGCGCTGCACAAAAAACAACCGTCATCGACAGAAAATATTCAAATCTCATCTGCGCCTCCCCAAGATGGCCGCGCTAGTACCGAAACGGGAACGGCATAGGGTCTGCAGTATTCTTGGCATTGACGATTTTGCTGAATATCCCGTATCAAGAACAAACGAACAAAGGGGTCTATTCGACGATTTCACGTAGCCCGTTAGACCCCATACATACCAGTTCTCGTCCGGTACAGTCCCGTCAGGCCTCATGGTTGGCCAACTTGACAAAGTCCCACCTTAGACATATAACAGCCACACGGCTGCATGCCGGTTTTTCACTTCTCGAAGATACCTCTTGTTAATACGAGGCATTTTTTCAGATGTCACTAACTCCGAGGCTTAAGCCAGACGGTTGAGCCTGAGTGACCCAGTGTAAGCATTTATTAGGCACTAATGTTTGAAAGAACGGTGCCGATCAAGAATACAATAACAGCAACAACAAATACCTGCCACCTCTTCTTGAGGCCGAATATTCTGAACGTACCTTTCACAATTCCTGCACCGAAGAGGAGATATCCTAAATTTACAAGGCCATATCCCATAATCATCGAGGGTGAGGCTGGAGTCTGAGTTGCTATGTATACGGTTGCGCCTACTGGGTAAAGCAGAGAACTGGCACTTACCCACGGAAAAACAGGGACGCTAATTCCCATAAATTCCCGCATTTTGGGTTGGTCATATGCGCTATAGGCATAGCTCAAGACGATGATGTTAAACATGTTAAACAGCATTTCGTCATTAGTGCTTAAGCCCATTTCAGAAAAAACATTATAGGCATCTTGGGTTATCTGATCAAATATTAGAGCTGTGTCGGACTCCCAAAAGTCTCGATCATAGACTCGTAAATTCCACTGATCAATAAAGCCTTCAACCACCCCACGAGCTTCTTCTGGAAGTATGGCTACTGTGCCATTTATGCCTTTTATTCGCCGAGCTTGACTCTGGCAAGTAAGATGGTGACGGATCAATTCACGCAAAGGTTTGCCTTCAAACCCTGCTCTCAACTCTGAAAGGTTGATGTCCTTAGAATCCATGCTCAATTTTTTATTCTGTTTCATTGTGCTCGCTCCACAGTAAAGCAACGAAAAAAGGGCACCGCTACATCGTGCACCGTTGAGGCCCAGCAAGGCCCGTAAGCAACACGCAAGCGATGCCCCATATCGGGGCACCGACCTTTACGCGTTTGCTTACGAAGAATTCTGCTGGTTTCAACGGAAACGCCAAAAGTTCAGTGAACTTCATTATTCAATTGTCAATTTCATAATACGCGAATTGCTGTTGAAAATCAAGGACAAACGCGGCAAAAGGTTGCTCTTGGGCCTGAATTTGCTATGATCGGGGGTATGGATAGGAAAGAATGTCCAAAGTGGCTGAGCGATATTGGGTGGTGGGTGGACGAACTGATTCGAGAGCCGAAGAACAGGGACCGGTTCCGGAAGGAGCTGCGAGACTGGTATAATGATAATGCTCACAAATCGGAGTATCGGTTATTACCCCTCGAACCACGCAAACACAGCCTCAGAGAGATGTATGTTGTACTTTCCGCAATACATGACTGCTGCTGTAGAGAAGTAAAGTCAATTCACCCTTGGTCGAAGCTCCCACAAACGTCAACTGTCGGAACCAAATATTTTGGCCTAATGGGCGATGTGCCGAGGCTGCTGACTCAAAAGAATGATAATCTTGTGCTTGAGAGTTTCCTGGACTCCGTAAATAGAGACCTGCCAGTCAAGATTGAGTCAGCAGAAACAGGGCAGGGAATTGAGAAGATCGGGCATATGGAAAAGGAACGAGACGCCGCAAGTGAGATTTGCTCTGAGGAGGAATTCCGGCAGTTCGCATCCATCCATAAGCGTCTGACAGCGCTACAGAAGGAATTTTATGAACCGATAGAGAAACGATATGACGGCTTTTCTTTAAGACGAATTGACATCGACGAGGATATCAGCACCTTTTGGCCGACGATGAAAAAGATCGGCCAGAAAGTGGGCGTTGACCTGCCGGACACACCCGCCTTAATAAAGGCTATCATTTATGAGGAAGAGATAACATCTCCCTACTTGAATTTGGCAGATTATTGTGGCACTGGTGGTTATATTGATGGTAAGTATGTAGACGAAATTGAACTTGCAGAAATGGCGAAGGAAGACATTGAAGAACGAGAGAAACCTCGCTATGAACTTAGCGAGAAAATTGACAAGATCATGGTTCGTCTTTGCAAGCACTTCGACGTCCAACCGAACGAAGACCAAAACACTGAATGCCACAATGCAAATGGTGACCCAAGACCTGAAACAACATCAGAGACCGAGAGTAAACCAAAACCACCAGGAAAAGATGCGGATGGAGAGACTACAAGGAGACCCAAACCACTTGATTCGGCTGACAGGTGGATTACGATAACGAAAGCGGCCGAGATGTTAGGTAAAAACGCTGGCACAGTTTCTCGGTGGGTGGATGAGGAGAAGATCAAAAACAATGGTAAGAAGAAAAGGGAGAGGCGCGTTCTCAAGTCGAGCGTGCTGTTGATGAAAGACAAGATAGAATCCGAAGACCAACTAAGAGATTCTGCAGAAATCCTGCGCGATATGGCGAACGAGATTCCCGACGAGCATTAAAAGACGTCTGCTTCGTTGCGCAATGTTGCGCAGTGGAATATTTTTTTGTTTTATTCACAGCATAGCGAGTCCAAATCCACAATTTGAACAAATGCCCAAAAAAATCTTGTTGCGCAATCGTTGCGCGCTGAAATTGTGACATAGAATTGCTCTCGTAATCGTTAATTGTGACTTGATAACAATTATTTGGAGAGCTTGTCATGAACAAAGAAGCAAATCAGAATTCCGAAAAGTTGCTTAGTACTGAGGCCGTCGCGGAGATTCTGAGTTTAAGTAAGAGAACGGTGCACAGGCTAAACAGTAGTGGGCTGATTTTTAAGCCATTAAGAATCTCTGGTAGCGTGCGTTACCTTGAGTCTGAACTTCTGGCCTGGATAAGAGCCGGAATGCCTAATCGGGTGGAGTGGGAAGCCATTAGAACCAAAGGGTGAGACTAATGGGTACACGAAAACGAACCGTTGGCCTAATTGCATTCTTGAAGGGCAGCGCCGATCCCAAAGCAGAGATGCCCGGATGCGCCAACTTCGACCATCATAGCAACGGCTGTATGTGTGGCGATGTCTGCCTGGTCCAAACCGGGCAACGATGTCATCACTTTGAGAAGGTGGTACTGGCAACGGCTGGTGATATCGGTCTGAGAGAATCCGTACATTCGCAATACCGAAAGCACGTTGGTCAGGGCGACAATGGTGAGTTTGGCACGGAGCCGATACGAAGATGCCCCGATTGTGGAGCGAAGCTGAGGCCACGGCGGAGATACTGCGATGATTGTGTAAAAAGACGAAGGCGGCAGTCATACCGCCGGGCAAGGGAAAAACAACGGCTAATGCGCAACACAGATAACGTAAGGCGACCTTTAATTAGCACGTTAGAGGCCCCTGGTGAGGCCGCTGAGCGACTGACTGCCAAAATATAACCCCATAGTACGTATTTTGCCTGTCGGGCAGTTAACTGTTGCGCGGACACAGCAAAATTGATGAGATGAATATGAACGATGTAAGTATTGAAAGTACGGGCGCGGATAGGATCGTAACCGAACGGACGAAGTCGGGCGACGGGGGTATCGGATAGGGCATGGCTAAGGAAATCGAAACATTGCCGGTTGAACCTTTGCTGCTCAGGGCTGAAGCAGCCGCGGCCCTTTGTGGTGGATTGAGTGTCAGTACGTGGTATGAATTTATGGCTGCCGGACGTACGCCGCCAAGTATCAAACTCGGTAAGGCACGGCTTTGGCGTTTGGATGTACTTCGAATGTGGTGCAAGTGGGATTGCCCCGCAATCGACAAATTTAATCAACTCATGGCGGCGGAGGGCAGGAAATGAGCACAACTTCTATTCCTAATGAATTACAGCAGTGTAACCAGTTTGTGGTATGGAAAGCTGAACAACTTAACGGCAGACTCACTAAGGTTCCATACAATGCCAAAACCGGTAGAAAGGCAAGCAGTACCGACCCGGCGACATGGTGCAGCTTCGAGAAAGCAATTGAAGCAATGCAGAATGGTCGAGGTTACAACGGCATTGGATTTGTGCCGAGCAAATCAGATCTGTTTGTGGGAATCGACCTTGATCATTGCGTAGTAAACGATTCAATTGAACCATGGGCACGGGATATAATTGACAGACTCAACAGTTACACGGAGACATCGCCTTCAGGGAACGGTATTCGTATTTTTGTCCAAGCCAAAATGCCTGATAAACATCGGAGTAAAAAAGCAACCTTGCCACAGGAATTAGCAAGCAAAGATGGAGCTTTTGAGATATACAGCCAAGAGCGCTATTTAACACTGACTACAAAACATATCTCAAAAACACCGTTGACAGTTGAGAATCGACAGCTCGAAGTTGAAAAAATTTATGAAATGATATTTGGGGAGACATTGTTTGGAGATAACCATACAAACCATCAGAATACTTTGACAGAAAATAGCAATGAACAGGGTTTCCAGGGTGACGATAATAAACTTTTGGAAAAAGCTCGAAATGCTACCAATGGCCAGAAGTTTGTTTCATTGTTTGACAAAGGTGATATTTCAGCTTATGGAGACGATGATTCAGCAGCAGATCAAGCATTGTGTAATATGCTGGCTTTCTGGTGCGGTCCAAACCCAGAGAGAATTAATACACTTTTTCGGAGGTCGGAACTATCCCGCGAAAAATGGCTTAAACGTGAAGACTATCGCCAGCGTACCATTGATAAAGCATTGCGAAGTTGCAAAGAAGTTTACGGCAACAAAGCATACAACTTAACCGATACTGGAAACGCAGAGCGGTTTGCTATCCAACACGGTAATAAAGTGCGGTATTGTTGGTCTACCGGTAGATGGTATTACTACGATGGTCAAAGATGGAGTTCGCAAAAAGGTATTGCTTCAGCTAATCGACGTGCAATAAATACGGTAAGAAACATTTTAGTTGAGGCAAGCAAAATAGAGGATGAAGATCGGCGAAAGACAGTTACGAAATGGGCCTTCCAATCTGAAAAAGCCTCGTGCCTGGTGTCAATGTTAACAATTGCAAGGTCTTTACCGCCAATTACAGCTTACGGCAATAACTTTGACACAGACAACTACCTTTTAAATGTTTTGAATGGGACTATTGACCTCCGTTCTGGGCAATTAAAGCCTCACAACCCTTATGATATGATAACGCAGCTTGCTCCTGTCAGCTATCCGGCAGAACAAGAACAGGCAAGTATCAAACTTTGGTTAGATTGCCTTAATACTTGGCATAGGGGTGATAAGGAAGCTATCGACTACTTGCAGCGATTGGCTGGTATGTGTTTAACTGGTGATATATCAAGCCGTTGTTTTCCTATTTTCTACGGCGGCGGTAAAAACGGCAAGAGCGGTTTTCTCGACACTTTGATGATGATGCTCGGCGATTATGCTACTATCGCACCACGAACATTGCTGAAAGTATCCCGGAACGAAGAACATGCTACTGAGCTTGCTTGTCTCATGGGCAAACGCCTTGTTATCGCCTCCGAAACCAAAAAGAGTATGAAATTAAAGGTGGCTCTTATTAAAGCTATGACCGGTGATGCGAAAATGAAAGCTCGCTTTATGCGGCAGGATTACTTCGACTTTCAGCCGACTCATAAAATTATCTTAATGACGCAAAACTTGCCGGTTATTGATGAAGCCAGCGATGCTATCTGGGATAGGGTGCATAAGATGGAATGGGCTGTGCGGATACCTGATCATAAGCAGAACACACGCCTACTCGAAGACCTAAAAGCAGAATGGCCGGGTATTTTGAAATGGGCTGTTGATGGGTGCTTGAAATGGCAAAAAGATGGAATACTTATACCAACTGAGTCAATAAGACAGCAGACTGAGGAATATCGAGCCGAAATGAATCCGATTAAGGCTTTCATTGATGATAATTGTATAATCGGGCCTGAATTATTTATCGCTGTAACCGAATTGAGGCAGCATTACGACACTTGGGGCAACATAAATGACATGGATGACCGATTATCCGTGCGTGATTTCAACACGGTACTGAGCGAAAGCGGTTACAAAAGGGTTCCTAATCGAATGAACGGAAAAGTTGTTAAGTGCTGGCAGGGAATAAGCATAGCAAATGAAACAGTTGATGAGGATGATCTACCAATATGAACTGTAACCGATGTAACCAGAAAATCCAGTTAAATCTCTTAGTAAATACCTCGCGTAGGAACTAGCCAGAAAATGCGGTTACAGTGGTTACATGGTTACAAAAACAGACAACAGAAAGTGGGAAAAAGAAATTAAAGCAAAATGAAAATGATTTTTATAAAACAGTTGACTAATGCGGTATCCAGCAGTACAGTATGGGTTATGACAATAAAAAATGCAATAAAAAATGAATTGAAGCGGAGAGGCTGGACTCGCTATAGACTTGTTAAAGAGCTTGAAGGTAAAATGCCTGCTCGTACCATTTACGCTTTTCTTGCCGGAGAGCAGGATTTAACGACCGAGCGTGCTTCAATCATATTGAAAGCACTTGGACTAAAGATAAAGAGGTGAAAAAATGAGGTTGTTTAAAGCTACGTACAAAGATCGTAATGGCGAGAAATGCAAAGCCCGAAGGTGGTATCTTGATTTCACAGACCACAATCAAATACGCCATCGTATACCTGCCTTTGAAAACAAAAGACAATCAGAAGCTTTGGGCCGTAATATCGACGCTCTTATTTCCTGTAAGGTTGCAGGCCAGAGACCGGACACTGAGTTACAGCGTTGGATTGAGGTACTACCAGACCGGGTGATTAAGAAATTCGTATCCTGGGGGTTTCTCGACAATCAGAGGGCCGAAGGCGGAAAGGCTTTAACGAAACACTTTGAAGATTGGAAAAAAAGTTTAATCGCTTCAGGACGCACAGAGGGACATATTAAAGCTATTTGCCCACGAGTTGAAAAGATTATCCGCAAATGCGGATTCTCGACTATTTCAGATATTTCACCTGTGAAGGTCGAAAGCTATCTTAGTCGGTTACGAGACGAAGGCAAAGTGATAACGCTAAAACAAATCGACAGGGAAACCGGAAAGCCAAAAGTCAAAACTACCAGAATCAGTAAAGCAACATATAACCACTTTGTACGGGATATTCGACAATTTTGCAAATGGCTCGTTGACGTTGGCAGAATCGACAAAAGCCCTGTTCACGTCCTGAAAAAAAACACAGTTACCGATGAAGATAAAAAACGCCCTGCCAGAACGTTAACGACTGAAGAAGTACGCAAGTTGATCCAGACTACAAGACGGGCTGAAGATTATAGAGGCATACCAGGAATAGAACGGGCCTTGATTTATTTACTGGCTAATGAAACAGGTTTGCGGGCTAATGAAATACGCAAGCTTAAAGTCTCTGATTTTGATTTTAAGGCGGTGACGTTGAAAATACGATCCGATGTGTCCAAGAACCGCAAAAGTGCTCTGCTCCCATTGAGAGCTAACACCGCCGTAATAATCCAAATTCATGTGGAGCACAAGTTTCCTACCAATAAAGCCTTCAAAGTGCCCGCCCAACCACATTTGATGATAAAAGCCGACCTTAAACGAGCAGAGATTCCATATAAGACCTACGAAGGAACAGCTCACTTCCATGCCCAACGACATAATTTCGCAACCGCTTTGTCAATAGCAGCGAAGACTACTAAGACTGCTCAAAGCTTGATGAGACATTCAGATCCACGATTAACCCTTAATGTTTACACTCACGGCGTAGCAGAGCATGAGAGATCTGCTGTAGAAGCTTTACCGGATTTACTGGAACCAACTAAGGAGGAAAAGCAGAAAGCTACAGGGACCGATGGAGAAATTATAACACAAGGCAATTCTGACTTTGCCATTTGCTTAGCCAAATCTAGTATAAAAAACCAGAAACAATCGGAGTCAACTGGAAATTTGAAACAAGAAGAAACTTCAATTATAAGTCAAAAACAAGGCTATTCGTCTCAAAAACAACTATCCCCGGAAGGATTCGAACCTTCAACCTCTGGCTCCGGAGGCCAACGCTCTATCCAATTGAGCTACGGGGACAATAACTTTATAATTATAATGCCTATAAATATTTATCGCAATTCAAATTCCATTATTGCGACGATTATTCTCAAATTTGCGTTAATTCCCCATTAATAAGTCAGTCTTTGCCTTACTAATCTTTTTTCAACCAGTTTTTATATAAAATTCAGTAATATACAGTCAAATCTGGTCAGGATACGACTCTTGTGATTTGTAAGTGTTGTTCCAACAATAAATAGCAGACTCTGGAAAGTTAGCCCGGAGAAAAACAAATTCGTATTGTATTTCCGAGACGGTATCAAACGTAAAGATCAGTATCGCCCGTGGTTGAAGACGCCCAAAAGAGGGCCTCGCATTTTAACCACGTCGTGTTATTCCGTGTCTGATGTTCATATTTTTTTTAGCCAGTTGCTCAGCGAGAAACCGTTTGCGTTTTCAACATAGAGATTAACCTGTATATTCATAGGCCCCGAGATCAACGATCTGTTGATATGCTGGAGCATCTGCGTTACCTGTATTCGGTGTATCAGGATCATCCACAAAGCGGGGTTGACTGTCCAGATCGAGAGGTATACGTTCTAACGAATCATTGTTCCAGTCCAGGTCATCGGTGTCCGCAGGAACAGCAGTATTGTCACCGGCGTCAATGCAGGGTGAGTTCCCACGAAGGCGCAGATCATCATCAGCCGTACCAATGATTTTATCGACGCCTGCCTGATCCCTGAAGCGTGGGTTACTATTTATATTCCCATCGCCCCATGAGATGAGCACGGAACCCTGCTTCGTGATTCCGTCAGTGCCGTTCATGACATTGCTGTACGAGACTATCAGGCCGGCTTCTTTCTCATCGGTTCCCTGCAAAGCTATGAATGGCCTTGGGTCGGTTGTTTGGTCCCAGAGAACACAATTGCTCAGTTCAGCGGTCGCGTTGATCACGGCCAGAGCACCACCTCCAAGGTCGCCCTCGGCAACATTTCGGTTTAATGTGCAGTTGGTCAGCTCGCCGATGCCGCTCATTAAGGTGACAGCGCCGCCATCCAGGAATGCCAGGTTCCCGCTGAATACGCTGTTGATGATTACCATGCTCTCACTTGCCCCGAAGACTGCTCCGCCTGAACCTAATCCGGCGTTCCCGAAGAAGCGGCAGTTGGTTAAACGACAGTTACCATCATCGATGCTAAAGATGGCCCCACCGTCCCAAGACCTGTTTTCAAAGAAAGTGCCTTCCACTACAATACCTTCGCTGTCTTCAAAACAAATTGCGCCTCCCTGCATACCCGCATGGTTGGCCTGAAATAAGCAATCCCACAAGGTAGGATTGCTTTTGAGGCTATTCAAGGCACCGCCCCAGGCGCCGGCCCAGTTTAATTGGAAAGTGCATGCCAGAAATGTGGGTTTTCCATGGAAGCAAGAGGCACCGGCTCCCTGACCCCAGCCGTCGAGCCCGTCTCCGGTTAAGCGTCCGGCACGGTTTTCTTTTATTATACACTGGGCGATGACTATTTCGCTGCGGATTAGCTGGATACCGGCTCCATCGTAGCCGTTACCAGCAGTAATTGTGAAGCCTTCGAGTAGTGTAGTATTGTCGACATCGTGGGCAGTCACTACATGGAAGCTGTTGTCCAGACGCGAAAACTCTGCGTAAAGATCATGGACGTCGGTGACTTGGGTGTCGTCCCCGTTGAGATCACCGCTGAGGATAGTCTCGTATATGACTATATCGCGATTATCAGGATTGGCATCTCCCAGGCCGGCATAGCCCCCTTTGAGTGCTGCGCCGTTCGGAATAGCGAAGCTGACCGTGTAGTCTCCGGGCGAGCGGTTTTGGCCGTTGTCTGGGGTGTAAAGGCCCTGTGCCACCAGAATCTCGTTGCCCCCCTGCGCCATATCCAGGGCATTTTGCAGTGATGCAAAGGCATTCTCCCAGTTCGAGCCGTTATTGGCACCCCTGGCACGGCCATCTACATAAATACGTGTATGCAGGAAATGGGCTGTGAGTGTATAATGAGCGTCCACTAAAACCGTGGTAATTGCAGAGTTGGGATCCGCCACACGGTTGGCATCCACCGCACTACCTGACCAGTGTGTGAAATGATATTCCTCCTGGGGGCTTGCTACCAAATCCACAGTGGTACCCGGAGTGAAATGAAAAACATCTTCTCCGGGAGAGGTAACCTTGCCTCCCTCAGTGGAGCCGATCGTTAGCGAGCGATATCCGGTGGTCTCCTGGCCAAGATTAATCCAGGCGGTCTCTACACCGTTGGCATTCCGGGCCTTGACGCGGAAGGTGTACGTCGTGAAGGGTATTAGGTCCAAACTGTCCCAGCTGTTGCTGCTAATCCAACCGGAGTCCGCGCCGTTTGTAACGTTCTGGCACCGGTAAAGCGTGCCAAAGGGATTTCCGTTCGATCCCCAGTTCACCTGGATGCTCGTATCGGTCACGTAGGAGAAATCAGCGACCATTGGGGGATTGGCCAGACTATATGTATTGTTAATACTGCCGTAAGGGGTTTCGTCTCCATCTCCGTTTCGAGCCTGGGCACGGAATAAATAGCGGGTATTAGGCAGGAGCCCTCCGCTGTTCCAGAGTTTGTTGTCCTGCTGCCATGCGGACAATTGGCTGGTGGTAACATTCTCAAACCGTACGCCGGATCCTCCGCGATTAAGCCCCGTGGGGGGATTTTCCAACCTTAGTTCTATGCTATTGGCGGTAATTGCACCGAAGACTACCCCGCTCGGTGTCTCGATAGCCGAGTATTTGTGTGTTTCAGGCGAATAGCCTGTAGACACACCGGCGACATTCTGTGCCTTTACTCGGAATGAATATCGGGTGTTTGGCTGCAGAGCCGTATCGTCCCAGGCCGTCAAGATGGTCCAGCCGGAACTCGTACCGGCGGTTGTGTTCTCGCACAGAAACAACGTGCCGGGTGGATTGCCGTTAGGACCCCATTGGACCTGGATGCTGCGGGTAGTGAATACGGTAAAGGCCGCTGAGGCCGGAATATTGGCATGAGTATACGCAAAAGCGGTTTCACTGTATGGAGTTTGCTCTCCATCCCCATTACGAGCTTGCGCCCGGAAATCATAGCGACGGTTAGGAAGCAGTCCGTCGCTGTTCCAGTGATTGTTGTCTCGACGCCACGACGACATGCGTCCCGCGGTCATGTTTTCGAACCTCAGGCCCGATTCACCCTGGTTCAGGCCGGATGGTGTGTTTTCGGAACGGACCTGAATGCTATTGGAAGTGATAGCTCCGAAAATAATGCCTTTGGGATTCTCAATCGCTGAATATTTATTGGCAGTTTCGGAGAATGCGGTTTCAACACCGTCACCGTTACGAGCCTTGACGCGGTATGAGTATCTTGCATTGGGTGATAAATCCGTATCGAGCCATTGGGTGCTGGCAATCCAGCCCGAGCTTGCACTGCTGATGATGTTCTCGGACCAATACTGGGTGCCGGCAGGATTTCCATTCGCACCCCAATGGGTAAGGAGACTTTGGACAGTGATGTCCGAGAATGTGGTTGCCGTCGGAACCATAGACAAGGTGTATATTTCAGCCAGGGGGCTGAAGGGAGTGTGATCAATGTCGCCGTTGCGGGCCTGGGCCCGGAAAGTATACAGAGTATTTGGCAGTAAGCCTACATTTGTCCAGAAGTCATTGTTTTGCTGCCATGGGGATACGTGACCTGATGTGGTATTTTCCAGCTTCAGGCCGGATTCTCCCCGGTCCAGACCTGAGAGCGCATTACTGGACTTGGCTTGAATACTACTCGTTGTAATCTCTCCGAACTCAACACCGGCAGGGCTTTCAATGTCGGAATACGCATACCGAACGGGGGAGTACGCCGTCTCATTACCGTGGCCGTCGCGGCCCTTGACGCGGTAGCCGTACTGATGGTTGGGATTCAGGCCCATATCCATATAAGAGGGATTGAACTGCCAGGGCGAATCCGAACCTCCAGCCCCGCCCGTTGGACTGGAGACGAAGTCAAAAAGATACTCCTCCGGCCCCGATACGTCTCTGGCGATGTCAGCCATCATGGCAATCGACGTGGTATTAATCTGATCAGGCTCGTTCAGCCATACTGCCGGATGGGGGATAGGAGGAACTGTTTCCGTAAGAGTAACGAAACTTCCTGTTCGTCCGGTGTCACTGCCCTCAGAATTTTCTGCTACAACGTAATAAAAGTAGAGTGCGCCGGGAGCAAGGCCGGCGATCTTCTGGCTTAACACCGCCCCGGTAAACTGGTTTTCGATCCACTCTGTGTGCCAGTAGCGACCATCGTGCTTCCAATAGATAAATCTGCACCTGCATTCGGTACGACCATCATTAGTGAGGACCCCCCGGAGTGTCGCCGTGGTCTCTGTAGCCTCGGCCGAGCTGGTGACAACTTCAGGTGTCCACAAATCCGGGTCCTCCACGTCGTCATCATCATCTTCATGACTTGGTTCATCCGTCTTACTTACATACGAAGCTTGTACCCGACCACAGTATGGTATGGGACAGGCTCCGTCATAGTACGTACCTGAGACCTCGATGAAAGAACCGGCGACTAATTCCCTGGATTGGTCGTAACAGATTTCGACTGATGTCAAGTACATAAGCACATCACACGGATCGCTTATGACCTCCGAAATCGAGACCTCGACTGTGTACTGACCAGCACACACAGGGTAAATCTCGATGTGTTCATCGGTATCCACACGGGCGTAAAACTCAACCTCGCCAGTGCCCCATCCTGTGGCCTCACCAGGAACCGCCCCGAGAAAAACCATAATGATTGTACACGCTGAAACTGTAAACATGATACACCACCTTCCTCACTCAGCCGTACTGAAACAGTCATGCGTGTCAGCCGTAATAAATACGCTTTGAGAAGCGGCTTCCTCGCATTCCATCCAAGCCGACTTTATAGAAAATTATATTAAGCAAAACAGTATATCACAACAGGGGCCTTATGTCAAGAAGCAATCAACTCAAACTCTGGGAGTATTACAATGAGCTATTCCATATTAAATCCCTGTTGAAGTCAAAAACGGTCATTTATTGCTTTATTGGCCACGCAACAATCTAATGTCGTCAAAATAAATTTTACCTTTACCACCAGCCTGGAGATTGTTTTTATCACCGAATCCAATAGAAAGACTATTAACATCAGTAAGGTTCACACCCTGGTCTGCAAAGTTTTTCAAATCAACAGTCCATTGAGTCCAGGTGTCTATCTGCGTCGCGTTTTGATTGTTATGGTAGACTGTTCCTGTAGTGCCGTTGGCATTTGCGATCGAAATATACATTAGCTCAGGATCATTGCTTGGTATCCCAATATCCTGGTGTGCCCACTGCGTACCGACAGTGCCGGTGAATGAAACGTTGGAGAATTTGGCCTCGCATGTAGCGCCGGCACTATTGGCCGTTACTGCCAAACCAATATATACATTTGCCTGCATCTGAATGTGCGTTGCGGTAGCGTACTCCACCTGAACCCACGTCGAACCGTCAGCAGAGTGGAATACCGTAAAGCGGCCCGAAATATCACGCTCCAGCTTCAGCCAGTGCGGTGCGGTAATTCCACCCTGGTTCGTGTTGAAACTGTCACTGCCTGTATCAATGCGGCCCTGCGAAGCTACCCCGTTACCGGGTGTGATACATGCGAATGCGTGCTTCGAACCCGGTTCCAGCGTCTCGCGAATCATCACGCCGGCCTTGGCCCAGGAGTTTGTGTTACTGACGCTTTCGACTTTTGCTACAATCGAGCCCGGGCCTGTGAGAGTCTTGTAGGCGAAGTGGAACTCGTCGGACTGATCCCAGATATCTTCACCGGAGCCGGTTACAGTGTATGTCCCCGCGGGAGCTTCGGTAAAGCCGCCGAGAACGCCAGGATAGCCCCTGAACCATAGCGAGAATCTCCTGACGTCTTCGGCGGTCCAGTCACGCTGGTCAATCAACGTCATGGTTGCCTCGGAGTACTTGAGATTGTTGTCGAAGGTATATGGCATCGACTGCGAGCCGCCGTGAACAATGTTTTGCTCGGCAAAAGGAATATCCTCATAACCAACGATAGCTCCATTCGTAGTAGTTCCCCACCCGTCTTTCCATGTATCAAATATTCTGTCAGGCTCATAGTTGTTATAGTCATCAAAATCGTCCACAACAAGAAATTCGCCCACTGTAAAGCTCCAAACATCGCCTTTCCAGAAGTTGGGTTCATTGACCTCATCAACACGCCAGTAGTAGGTCCGGTCTAATTCGAGGATGCCGGGCTTAAAAGTACTCACAGCAAGGTTCTGATATATTACGTTCGGGTAACTTGCCAGGTCGTTTCTGGTGACATTGTTGACATCGGCGAAGCTGGTACCAAAATATAAATCATGTGTAACTGCAGTGGTTCCCGGATTCCAGCTAAGATATTCATCTCTTGGAACTTCCGTCTGCATACTCGCAGGATACGGTTTAGAGGCGAGTTTGCTGTTTATCAGCCGGGCATTATCGAAGTAATAAGTTCCGATGCCTGCACTCGGATCGTGATTCTGTGAGATGTTAATTTGCGTCCACCCACCTTCTTCAATCCCACTAACATCAATATCAGAGTAGTCCCAGGCTAACGTTCTTGTATCGATGTCTCCTGAACTAGGATCCCAGCTTCCGGGAGAAACAGGATTACTTGTATCAGAGACAGGAAAATTCATCTCCCGCCATCCGGTCGCACTTGAATTGAAAGAAACTTTATGGATTTGAGACCACGTATGTCCTATCCACTCGGAGGCGACCCACGTCACATCCATCTTGAGGATGTCATTAGCCTTAAGAGCCTCAAGCTGCTCGGCGTTAAGATTCAGACGTAAAATCCAGTAGCCACTTGTAACTTCCAGCTTGAGGCTTTTGTTGTTCAACGTGGCCCCAGTAGTGCTGTAACTTAACGAAGCATCACTACCCGGATAAAGAATCCAGTTGTCCAGGTTGTCTTCCCAGTCACCTAACACGTAGCCTCCGCTGGGATACGCAGTCGTAAAGCTCCAGACTTCACCTTTCCAGATGTCGGTGCCATTGACCTCGTCAACCCGCCAGAAATAATTCTCGCCGTATGCGAGGTTGCCGGGATCATAGGTGTTAAGGTCATAGTCTTGACTGACCAGTATATTTTGCGGATTGGCTCTGCTGGCGTCGTTTACGTCGTTAAAACTGGTGCCAAAATATACATCGTGTTTGTCGGCGTATACTCCGGACGTCCAGCTCAGAATAGTTTCTGTCGTGACGTCTCTGGCACCATCAGCTGGAACCGGATCGTAAGCCGGACCACTCCCGAACATTTGCACATTGTCAAGATAATAAACGCCCCCCGGATTAAATCCACCCCAATTAGTGACGAAAACAAGCTCAAGATACTCGAGGTTGCCAAAATCTATCTGACTGAGAGCCAAAGAGTAATCGTAGATGACGCTCATCGGTTCATCCCCAAGATCAACCCACCAATCTGCGTCCTCGCCCAGCTCTTCAAAGTATTCCCATTCGCTGCCAGGTACTGCACTGCCTGCATTGACGGCCAAAGAGAAATCGCACCATGAGCTTCCAATATCAGTCCACTCTGAGACCAGCCGCGTAATGTCTGCCGAGACCTTGAGGTTGTTTCTGAATTCATCAACCAGCCCTTGTTCTATAAGATTGTACACGATAGCATTTCGATCGCCGGCATTCGCACTTATTCTGAGGCTGTTCTGGTTTAATGTAGCCCCTATTGTACTATAGCTCGTCACTACATTTACGTCGTCGGTGACGCTCCATCCATCCATATTGTTTTCATAGTCACCCAGTTGGATGCTGTAAGTTATGGATGGCATTGTTGACACCAAAACTAAAGAAACCAAATAAATCATTCTCCAATACATAATTATCCTCCTGCGATAAAAGTTGAGTTGTCAAATAGAATTCTTTAGCCACATACCAAAGTAACCGATGATAATCCTCGTCTTTAATATGTTCCCTCAGTGTTTGACCAAGACTATTTTTACGGCTTGATTCTACCTCCTTCCAATACCCAATATGATCAACCAATAAAAAGCGAAAATATACAATGAACTATACAAATTTCGCTCACTGGAAGAATGAATATCCATAAATTCTATTAATATTATTTATACCAGATTACCCATCTTCCCGTCAAGAAAAAATGCTGGATTATTCACCGGGCGGGAAAATCCTATGTACTCAACTAATGATACTAATCAAAGCTAAAAAGGATTTTGGCCTGCTTTTTTGGGAGGATAATCCGCTATTTCATATTTTCTATGTGGAGATTTCAGCTAAAATATGTTATAATAATGTATGTTGATGGTAAAGATGAAAAGAATGAACTCACATAAATTGAATTGGGCGTGTTTTGTTTCGTTGCTTGTCGTCGTGTCCTTGACCTCTATCGTTCAGGGGGAGCGAGACGGCTGGCAGCGGCAGGAGGTCGATTGGCGTCTGACTGGCGGCGACCGCATAAGGGCTATCAGGTACCCTGAGCAGGAGAAGCCGCCGCTCTTCAAAGAAGACTCCGGGAGTTCTCCCAGAATTGTCCGCAAACAAATACGGCCTAAAGCATCGCGTTCTATAGACTCGACTTTTGGTCCACTGTCGGTGCCGGTGGTGACAGCGAACGTAATAGAATCACCTCCTGTAGCTGGGTTTGTCCCCTGGATAGCTGTTGCCGTCACCGACGATCGCTCCGACGATATTGATTGGGTGGCTGAAGCACATACTTCTGTCGTCGGCAGATACTTGACGGATAGTCCCGAAACAGACTTTACAATTGGTCTGCTCGACACGGGGGCCAGTGCCCACCTCATGGGATACGCGGGGGCAAATCGAACAGGAATCTATGCCGCCGACTTACTGACGCCGAATCTCGTCGAGGTCTCTGGTGCAACGAGCTCGGTCTTCGCACGTGTAAGCCAGCCATTGGCCGTATTCATGGACGGACTGGCAGCGGTTGACCCGAACGGAACGACTGTGGACGATTCCAATATGGTCGGCCAGGGCAATGTCTCTATTGTTGTTGGACAAGAGCCTCTCCCGGACCAGCCGGACCTGCCGACTGCCATAGGTTCACCGATGAGCGTGAACTTCGTGACGGCTATTGATAACGGTCGTCCGATTACAGTGACATTTGACGGCAACGAATATACGGCACCGGACATCCATTTTTACGAACACGGCGATTCGCGTATCCCTGATTATACCGACTCCATACCTCTTAATCTCATTCCTGCCGGTGCTGTCTATGTATCTTACATTATTGATTACGAGGCACTCATCAATGATTTTACTTATCAACCCGGGAGCCCATCTATCATCGTTGGAAACTTGGCTCAAAGCCTGTTTTTCGTTGATAGTGTGGATTTGCATGATGGAACCTACAGCGCTCTCGACAAGGATCGCTTTATGTTAGACACGGGCGCCCAGATAACCGTGATCAGCTCGGGCACCGGCTCGCGCCTTGGTCTGAATCCGGCGAATCCGGATTTCGAAGTGGATATCGAAGATGTGACGGGCAACGTCACCTTCCGGCCGGGCTTCTTTATCGATTCACTCGAGATTCCGGCACTCGGTAACTGGCTCAGCTTTACAAATGTCCCTGTCGTGCTTCTTGATGTTTCTTCACCGGAAGGCGGCACTCTCAACGGCATAATCGGTATGAATCTATTTGTTGATTTCAACCTGGTTCTGAAAGGGGGAGGTATGCTTGGGCAGGATCCTGCTTCTTTGGAATACGAGGCTATTTCAGCACGGCTTATTGCCGACATCGCTCCCAAAGGTGGCGACGGTGTGGTCGATTTAAAGGATTTTAGTGCTTTTGCCGAGGCCTGGCTTACCACCACAAGCTCGCCCAACTGGAATCCCGAAGCAGACATGGCCCCACAGCCAATCCCCGATGGCAGCGTCAATTTCCTCGATCTTGCCGTATTTGCAAAATACTGGCTCGATACTACCCGGCCCTAAATGTATTAAAATCACGCTCGAAAAGCCCCTGTGTGCCACATAACTTGTGTCGCTATACATCAATACCCTTAATCCCCATTCCTGAACCAAGCTACTGTTTGACATAGTCGTGCTTTATCAATATCATTTATCGATTGTTAAAGCATTTACTGCTATATAGGACGACCAAATGAGATTAATGCTTGATTTGTTGTATTTGATAGCCGGGGTGGCTTACAGCCCGGTAGTTATATATCGAGCTATCAGGCACAAACGTTACCGGGCAGGTTGGGCCCAGCGATTTGGTAAAATCTGTCGAAAAGATACTGCAAAAAGATGCATCTGGCTTCACGCTGTAAGCATGGGAGAGGTTAATGCAGCCAAGACTATCGTCAAAGAGCTTGAGAATAGATTCGGTGATTTCGATATCGTTATAAGCACTACTACCGATACGGGTTTTGCCCGTGCGACTAACCTTTTCAGCGGGAATCACCAGGTTTTCTATTTTCCCTTCGATTTTTCCTGGGTAATGCGTCGTGCTTTTAACAATATTCAACCGGCGGTATGCCTGCTGATGGAACTTGAAGTTTGGCCTAATTTTATTAGCGTCGCACAGCGATTGAATGTCCCTGTAATTGTGGTTAATGGTCGAATAAGCGATAAAAGTTTTTCCGGATACAAAAAAATAAAGCCTTTTGCCAGGAGAATGTTCGGTAAAATCAACCTTATCCTTGCCCAGACAGATGAATACGCACGGCGTTTCAAAGAAATCGGTTGTCCTAATGAAAAAGTAATTGTTACGGGCTCACTGAAATACGACACCGCTCAAATCACCGATAAAGTGGAAGGCGCAGATACCCTTGCAGCACAATTGAATATTGGCGACGAGAGATTATGGGTTGCCGGCGCCACCGGTCCAAGCGAAGAAAAAATAATTCTTGAAGTATATACACACTTAACACAGTCGGATCAATTTGAGGGCCTGCGTCTTGCAATAATACCGAGAAAGCCCGAAAGATTTGATGAAGTTGCCCAGATAATAACAGATTCAGGCTTCGATTTTATCCGCTATAGTTCGATTAAAAACACAGATGCTAATTATACTGAAAAAGTAAATGTTATTCTCGGTGACACTATGGGTGACTTGCGAAAGTTTTACTGTCTTGCAACGATAATTTTCGTCGGTCGGTCGCTCGTTCAGATGGGCGGCTCTGACATGATGGAGGCCGCGGCTCTCGGCAAATGCACTATCTTCGGGCCGCACGCCTTCAATTTCAGACAAACTGTAGATGTACTTTTAGCCGACAACGGAGCCATCATGGTTAAAGATGGGGACGAGTTGCTGCAGACAATGCGGAAATGTCTGCTCAATCCGGACTACGCTCGTCAAATAGCCGAGAACGGTCGAGAAGTAATCAGAAAAAATCAAGGCGCCACCAGAAAAAGCATCGAACAAGTTGCAAAATTTCTAAACTCCACTTAATAGCCTGTGGCGAGCTGAGATTTTCATCATTCCCCCGAGTTTCACTGAATATTTCTTATCTTTTTTGCCACTGCTTGAATGTGTGCCGGGGTCGTTCCACAGCAGCCGCCGATGATATTTATGCCGGCTGAGTGTATTTTCTTTGCTGCTGCTGCAAAATCTTCAGAGGACACCCTGTAAACCGCTCGTCCATCAACCAGTTCCGGTTTGCCGGCATTTGGCTGGGCACAAACCAAAGTATCATCGGATAAAGCTCTCACTGCCGAGACAAACTTTTCCGCCAGCTCCACATATTCATCGAGTGAAGTTGTGCCACAATTAAATCCTATTGCGTCAATCCCTAATGGAATAATTTTTGTAGTCGCAACCTCGACGCCGACGCCCATCATCGTCTTAAAATCATCGCCGGCTCTATCAAAAGACATAGATGCAAGTACCGGCAAATCGCCGCTGACTGATTTTATTGCTTCGATGGCAATTGTTAGTTCATCGAGGGCTGTCATTGTCTCGATTATGAAACCATCGACACCGCCCGCTATAAGTCCCTTCGCCTGCAATGCGAAAGCATATCTTAACTCGTCCGGCTTAAGTGTCCCCAAAGGCTCAAGGAAACCACCGCTCGGACCAATATCACCTAAGACGTACTTTTCTTCTCCCGCCGCCAAACGGGCTAATCGGGCACCTGCTTCGTTTATCTTAGCAGTTTCCTTATCCAGCCCATACCGGGCCAGTGCATATTGGTTGGCCCCGAATGTATTAGTAATAACTGCATCGCAGCCCGCTTTCAGGTAGGCAAGGTGGATATCAGAAACAATATCTGGTGAATCGATATTTAGATAATCATTGCTTGAACCTATTTCTATCCCAAGGGCAATCAACTGGGTTCCCATTGCCCCATCTAATAAAAACAGCTCCTCCTTTATTCTCGCTTTGATATCTTTTCTGGTCATGAAAAGACTCCTCATTCCTATTTATTGCGATTGTTTAATCCACCTTCCGTTGACGATCCTGTACTCATCCTTAAAACCTCGCGGCTGCGGGCGATTGAAAAGAACGTTCTGCTGTTTTTCAGTAATTATAGTTGGTTGTACGGATTTTAGATTAAGAATAATACTTAGTGAATCTTCTGCTTTATTCTTAGCATGCGTATTAATTGTTATTAAAGCAGGAACGAAAAAACCTTCGGAGACTTCCTGGTAATCAGCAAGCTCTGCTGAAGTCGCGAACTCGCCATTCGAATCAAAATACTCGATCTTTCCAACTCGATAATCACAGCTATAGATGTACATTTTTTTAATTACCCTGTCCCTGTCTTGTTTTGTAAGTATGTCAAAAGTACCATCGTTTGACAGAATCCAGTTCTCCTCTGCATCTACTTGCACAATCCCTAATGCATCAAGCAACGTTTTGGGATTTATCAAAAGTTTCTCTGAAGAATCCTGCTGAGACCATTGACCCCACCAGTAAGTACTTATTTCTTTCGGCCTTAATGACAGCCAAAACTCCTGTTCATTCGAGCCCAGTACTATCGCTTTTGGGACAAGAGCTGCATCGCCCTGTAGGTAAATTTCAAACGGTGGATTTATCCAGAGTTTAACGTTGACGTTTTCGCTGCTTGGTTTATTCTTTCCTTCGATATAGTAATGCAAACGACACTGTCCGTAGGCCTTTAATGATACTATATTCTGTGAGTTTGATTGCAGGGCAGCCAAGACCTCAGACACAGATTCTTTACCCGGACAAACCTCTATTGGCTTTTGTATCTCGCGAGCACAACCGGCTAAAATTAATATTGCTGCTGTAATAAATAGGTTAAATTTGTCTGACATATCAATACAAACTCCGAAACTGCTTTTTAGAAATCGGCATTCCTATAAAACCGGATTATTTTCGCAATATGAAATATAAGCTTATAAATCCGTTTGGAGAATCTCGCCGATCTGCGATGACAATTGCTCGATTTGTTCCTCATTGAGATGCGGATTTACGACCTCGACAGTTTGCTTATCGCCTACTATTTTCAAACGCCAGATTTCTTTGTTGTCTTCAGTTGTGGTCGAATCATATTTAAGGAGACGTTTTCTCATCAGAATTAACGTCAGGACAAAGCGAAAATCGATTTTTTCCTGCTCAGTTTCTTTTTCCAATCGCTCGAAAAAAGCCATCAGCATCTGGTCATCAACGAATATATGTTTTTTCTGATCCGGCTGCGGCAGTCTGCTTTTCCAGTAACAAAACACGTCCGGCTTCTGGTTCTCCCAGTAATCATCGCAAAAATCCCGCCGTTGCAGTCCCTCTTCAGTCTCGACCAGAGCTCCGAAGTATTCTTCACCATATTCAATCTTTTTACCGCTGCCGTAGCATTGCCCTAATGGTTTATTAATTTCCCATTCATTCATTCTGTTTTTCACCTATTTATATGCTATAGACTATTCAAAATGCAGCCATTTTTGGATATTTTGTGTTGTTTTAGGGCCTATACCTTTGACTATTTGCAAATCGTCACAATTTCGAAAGGGCAGTCCATCGTTGTTCTTTTTGCTAAAATTCTCGCGGTATGCCACTATTGCTCCGGCTCGTCCTATACCTAAACCGGGCAATCTTACAAGACTTTCGATGCAGGCATTGTTTGGATTTATTAAATTCTCTAATTCAATCTTGCATCCACCATACGAACTTTCATGACCCAAAAGATTTGAAACAAAAAAGGTGCTAAAGCAAACAGCAACGCATACACTGATGACAAAAGCGAATGATTGAATCCTGTTTTGTCCGGCTTTTCTCATAGCATATATCGTATTAAGTACGAGTCACTATCCACGAAATCCCTCCGCACGAAATACTTATCGGCCGTAAATGCTATCATGCAGTTTTTTTAGGGTTCGAAACGACTCTTTGGGTTCGAATTGATCCGTTAACAGACCGCTGTGGTATATAGTACTGTCCTCAGTGTCGACGAGGTTCGAATAAATTACCGAGTTAACAAATGTTTTGCTCAGTGCTATTTGATAAAACTGCTCGATCCATTGTCCCTGTCGCAATTGGTTCCACTGTTCGTGCCATATGCCGGCAACTTTCCCATCGTGTAAACCATCACCATCCTGGCTTGGTACTTCCACATTGGTCATGTACAAGGGCTTGGCTATGGGGCCTAAGTAATCTAATATCGCTGATATTTGCATCATATCTCTAATGTGCATGCCGGACTCATTTTTACCAAATTGCATTTGAAGTCCAAACGCGTCGAAATTAATTCCACTCTGCACAACCATATCCATATACACCAACGGCGGAATGCTATTGGGCATTTTAGTATAATATTCGCCCCACGGATTGCTCACTTCTATTATCTTTAAGGCCCTATCACTTGACTGTTTCACGGCCATATTAGCAGCGCGAGTCATTTCCAAAATCTGCTCGAACCTGAATCCAAAATGATTAAAAACGTTCAAACCGCTTATGGCGTACCATGCGCGTATAACGCCGGAATAACGAGCAACTATAGTTGAAACGAAATGATACGCAGTTTCGCGAATCTTTTCAAAACCTGCCCCATTACGAAGCAGCCACTTGGGTAGATACTCTTTTGAGAAGCAAAGCAATGGTCCTGCGCTGAGCACAAGTTTCTCGTTACCAAGAACCTCAACACAGGCATCAATCGATGAAAAATCAAAACTACCTTTTTTAGGCTCAATCTGAGCCCAGTTGATAGGAATCAATACCGAGTCGAACAATTCCAGAAGCTTCTCAACATACACAGGATTACGAATCTCAATAGGATCTACGCTGCAGCCAAAGCAACCTCGACCAAAACCATGACTCTTAATCCGTATCCTGAAAAGTGACTCTGCCTGCTTTATTGCCAACTTCTCTGAAAAGACTATGGCTTTCTTGAGAGATTCATCTGCTAATTTAGATGCTTCTGAGGGTATAGATATATTTTGAATTGCCCGAATAAATAAATTCTGGGCTTGTTTCAATAAATCTGACAGACCCTCTATGCTGTTGAAAAAAAGCCAATCCTCTCGTTTGTTAACGATTTGCATTAGCTTTGCACGTGCTATCTCTACATTCAGGTTATACGGTCGCTCTCTCTCTGGCAGGCAGGTTGTTGGCAAAAGCACACGACCAAAACCCTCGATAGGCCAAAGTAAAGCAAGCCCTGCTGTTTCCATATTTGACTTTGTACACTCGATTAAGCCCCCTTTGAAGGTGATCTGTGCTCGGCGGATACTGATTCCGTCGCCGCCGAAAAGATAGGCGCCACATAAAGTAAATTTATCAACGACATTACCATCCTTAAAGATCTGGAATCTCACTCTTTACCTTTGCTTATTAGCGAATAATGTTCGTCATTTATTGATATAGCATTTAGCATTTCATCCACGTAAATGAGGATGCAGGCATCAAAAGCCCTTACGCTATACAAAGTAACTGTTTGGTAATTATAGCAGCGGCGTCTCTAAAAGACAATGCAAACTTTTCTTTTAGTCAATTTTGAACAAGGGCAGAAATTTGATAAAAAATACGGTGTGACAAATATGAAGATCAATTCAAGGCTATCTCACTTTTATTACGCAGCTGGTGCTGTTTCATTTGAACTTCGTAAAGGAGATTGTTCTTCTCGATGAGTTTGGCTATCAAGCCTGTTTGGTTGAGTAACATTTCGATCAGGTCGATATTTATCAGGGTAGATTCGGGACCGTACTGGGGCAGAAGAATAATCACGTATCCGCAATTGCTTCGCTCGGTTGCCAATTGGGCAGCAATAACACTGCAATCTTTTGCTTGAGTTAAAACCGGCTCAGCACCGTCGTCGATTTTAGCGCAAAGTTCTTTTAAGAATGACTCGTTTATGTTCAGTTTTGTAAACTCTCCCGAGTCGCTGGGCCAGCTATTACCGTTTCTATCCATAATTAACATTATAGGTCCACGCTCGGGCAGAATTTCGAATACCTGCCGTGCGACCTGTTCGTTAAGCATAAAGCCCGGAGAAGACAGCGACTCATACATACCCATTATACCGGCTCCTTAATTCACTATTCGACAAATGCTACCAGCAGGGATTTCGGTATAATTACACGGCAACTTTCCAATGTATAATTTATTAGTCAAATACTGCCCATAAAGTGCAATATTTGAGTTTGGAATTGAGTTTATGGGACGCAGCAGACTCGCTATCTTAAAAACAGATAATGATAAAGGATCAGGGACTGAGCATCCATTTCAGCCTGGTCATTGAGAAATTTTTTCCGGGACAGGCAGTTATTCGTGCTCCTGGAGTGTTGTTGTGACCATAAATACGGCTCTTTGAAATTCCATATCGTTTTTGTAGAAAGCGAGTTAATTTCAAAAGAGACTGCATCTGTCGCGTGGTAGGTATTGTGTTATCGAAATTACCAACAAGGCAGATTCCTATAGCATCTTCATTAGCCCAATTATCCGGAGTCTTGCAGTGCGCTCCCGTGCGTTGCTCACGCCATCGAAAAGTTACCTCTACTTGTCCATTGGCACTGTCAGTTCCATTACCAATAACAAAATCGTAGCCAATACCTTCCCAATGGTTCTCTTCCCTGTGCATCTTATCAAACAGATCGGCATTTCCGTTTTCAGTAGCCGAGTGATGTATTACGATGGCTGTCCATCTCTTCTCCACCTGAGAGGGCGGCAGCCAATCTACAGGGACATTTTGATAAACTTTTTTCTGGCTTTGCTCCGGCTTTACCACCGGTGGCGCAATTTTAGGCTCATAGCTCGGACTATATACAATCTCCGGCATCGGTTCATTATTGGATGCACACCCTCCTAAAACAAACAAACAACCGCAAAAAAGCAAAGCTTTGCTAAACATTCTCTAATTTCCCTCTTGTCTGTTACGGAATCTCCATTCGATCAAGATGGAAAGAATCTACTTCCGATCATACCTGTGTTTGACTCTGGCTTTTTGAAAGAAACGGTTTTTCTTTATATCTGACCATGTACACGCTATTGCCCTGTTTGTTGTATTTAACTATGTCCATATATGAATTCATAAGAAGTAAACCTCTGCCTCCGGGCTCATAAAGACCCACTCCGAATCGAGGGTCCGCCACTGATTCCGGTTCAAATCCATTACCCTCGTCTGTTATGGAAATTTCAACCCTTTCTGAATCAATGGAATAGTCGACTTTAACCTTTTTATTGGGGTCCATTTTATTGCCATGTTTGACGGCATTAAGAAAGGCTTCCTCTAAGGTCAAATGAACGGCAAAAATGTCATCTTTGCTAAAATTGTTTTCTTTGAGCTTTTCCAGAACCTGCTTGCACACCTCAACGACCGCTGAAGGCTTGCTTTCGAAAACTATTGAGCAGTTAAATGGTGCTTTTGATGCCATAAACATACAAAGCAAAAAACATTTACCTCATTAGCTTAAGATAAATCTTCGACTGCACTTTCAACATCTTTATAAATATCGAAAGTTTTGGTCAGCCGCGTTATTTTAAATATTTCATATATTTTCGGATTTATATTACAAAGTCTTAGTTGGCCGTCATGTTCGTAAATCCTCTTGCTAAGTCTGATCAAAAGTCCTAAAACAGCGGAGGACAAAAACCGGACGTTACCGAAATCCAAAATCAGATTTATCCGCTCCGCCTGCCCAATAACAGAAAAAATCGACTCCTGGAGTGCCTTAATATCTTTGTCTTCAAGGATTTTTTCGTCAATAAAGCTGACTATCGTTGCATTCCCGGCATATTCGACACTTATTCTCGGCTTAATCTCGGCCATATCAGTTTCCTTAACAGGACCATATAATTGTACGGGAATCCTACGGCCGAACACTTCTGATGTCAAGTCTTTTGAATTTTGAGCTATTTGCGTTGTAAGCATTGTTCCTCGAATTCAAAGGCCAAATCCGTTCCGGCTTCGTGAAATTGGCTTTGAATTGGCTTTGTTTTTTCGCAGCCACAAGGCGGTTTCAATCTCATATTCCTTTGCCGGAAAGTAACTTGCATTCATTTGGCATTTCGCAAATTGGCTTTGTTTTTTCAAATAGTGTCCTGTCAATTGTCCCTGTTTCGGATTTAGGATTTCGAGCTTATGATTTCCGGGCAAAGCCCGGCGATTGGCTTTGAATTGGCTTTGTTTTTGTTGAGCCAAAACCGCGATTTATCTTCATAATCCCTTGTTATAATTGACTTTGCGTTCATTTTGACCTATCGAAAATTGGCTTTGTTTTTTCAAATTAGTATGAATTTTACTCACTAATTTGCCTCTTTTTGACATAAAGTGATCGCCATTCGGCGTATTTTCGCACATCTTTTTGATTGATAGCCTTCAATTTTTGATTTTTACGTTGTGATTTTGCATTTTGCAATTTGATCTTTGATTTGGATCCACCCCCCGGTTTGACGATTCGCTATTATCTATTCGACATACTACATACGATATACTACATACGAGGGTATTATATCACAAAACCGCTTGAAAGTCGAGTGAAATCCTGCAAAAACCTACCAAGCTAAATACCCTTTTTCCGGCTAAAAAACAAGGAAAATGAACTAAACTTCACATTTTTTCTCATTATCAGGAAATTTAGCTTGCTGAATTGTAACATTGTGGTATAGAAGATAAATAACACCTTGCGAGTAGTGTTACGCGATTAGCCAAAGATTCTGTATTACTCTTAAGCCTGTTATCGTGCTAACGGACTTACGGGCGGGAGAAAACAGTATCGATCATTTCTTTTGTCGTACGATTGACACATTTCACCCGTAAAGGCGATGTTCATTGTATCAGCCGTGGCGTTGTTTATCCTGGTAGTTATTTTATGGCAGGGAAATGTTTTCTTTGAGGAGAGTGCACAAAAACTGGCTCATTTCCGCGGGTAATGCCAGTCCCAACGCATTTCGGGCCGCCTTCCGGGCACCCTCTAAAGTGAATTCATTTTGCCGAAGTCCCCCGGATGAGATTGCCGCAGTCGCTTTGTTCCTTCGCAATGACAAAACGCGAGTCATTATAAGCAACGCGGCGACATGTACCCTCCGTCGTTCCCAGGCCCGATGGGCCGCGGCAATCTTCGAGTGTGCGAAGGCTATTTGTGATAGTAATGTAGCTGGTTCTGACGCTGTGTCGGAACCGTAATAAATACAACGAATTTTTGGAGATCAGAACAATGAGAAATGTAAAGAACCTTAGCCTCTGTGTGCTTATGCTGGCACTGGTCGGTACCGCTGCGGGAACAACGCTCTCTGTCCCGAGTGGTGCCTACCTCACTATCCAGGACGCAATCGACGCAGCCGTTACCGGCGACGAGATCGAGGTCGCAGCAGGAACCTACAATGAGGCCATCAATTTCAAGGGCAAGGCCATCCGGTTGTACAGCGCCGACGGACGGGATGCGACGACCATCGACGCCACTGGACTGAACGCCTCGGTCGTGACCTGCAATAACGACGAGGGTGCTACTACCATCATGGAGGGCTTTACCATCACCGGTGGCAATTCAGGTGTACGTGGTGGCGGAATGTACAATTTTAACAGCAGCCCGACGGTCACCAACTGCATCTTCAGCAGTAATACGTCCATCGGCGGCGGCGGCGGGATGTCCAACTACGGAACCAACCCAACCAACCCAACCAACCCAACGGTGACAAACTGCAACTTCATCGAAAATACGGCAGGCGATGGCGGCGGGATGATGAACGTTAACAGCAGCCCGACGGTGACAAACTGCAACTTCATCGAAAATACAGGATACACCGGCGGTGGGATGAACAATTATGGCAGCAATTCCATCGTGACCAACTGCACATTCATCAGTAATGGGGCCGGCCGCGGCGCCGGGATGATGAACATCCGAGATTCCAGTCCTACGGTGACCAACTGCAACTTCAGCAAGAATTCGACAATATACACCGGCGGCGGGATGTCCAACGAGGAAAACTGTAATCCCATCGTGACCAACTGCACATTCAGCGGCAACACGGCAACAGGCTACCAAGAAACACCAGGCGCTGGCGGCGGGATGTGCAATGGGGGTAGCAATCCCACGGTGACCAACTGCATCCTCTGGAACGACACGCCGAATGAGATATACAACTATGATATCACTCCCACAGTCACATACAGCGACGTTCAGCAAGGCTATGCGGGCACGGGCAACATCGACTTCGATCCTCTCTTTGCCGACGACGACGGGCGGCTTCTGGCCGCCTCGCCCTGTATCGACGCGGGTAACAATGCCGACGTGCCTTCCGGCGTAACAACCGACCTTGACGGCAACCCACGAATTCAGGGTTTATGCGTTGATATGGGTGCGTTTGAGGCACCACCCGTGACGCCGGAGGCGATGCTCGCCCAACTGAAGGCTTACATTCTGCAGCAAGTGGCCTTGGGCAATATCGATGTAGATTTAGAGGGAGGCTTGCTTGACAAGGTGGATGCTGCCTCGGAGACGTTGGCCAGCGGCAATCCCAACAATGCAAAGCCGGCTATGAACAACATGGAGGCTTTGATCAATCAAGTGGAGGCCCAAACGGACAAGAAGATCGAAGCAGACGCAGCGGCAGCTATCATCGAGCGCGCCAACGCGATCATTGCGGCTCTCGGCGGCTAAGAAGACGCATGACATAGTAAGAGTATTATTAGAATGCAATCCGATAAGGGCTGCGAGCATCCGCTCGCAGCCCTTTTTTCATTACTTTATCCAGAATTTGGAAAACCTTGCTTGTCGCGATTTTTTGTATTTTTTACGCTAAGATTTGAATATTCTTGCAATGCGAAAGGCTAAGAAATAGTATTTGTTCGTGAGTTTTTAAGAAGATTTGAATAAGACTGTTGCCGGGTGGATTATAAATGCGAATAAAAGAATTTCAGGATATAATTTCTCGAAAATACGAGAAGCGGGACCGTCAAAGGGGTATCCCGGCGACGTTTCTATGGTTTATCGAAGAGGTGGGGGAGCTTGCCACGGCTTTAGCCGGTGAGGATCAGCATAACAGGGAAGAGGAATTCGCCGATGTATTTGCCTGGCTCTGCACGCTGGCGAACATAAGTGACGTTGATCTGGAAAAGGCCTGCTCCAAATACACCGGCAACGACGTCAAAGGCTTCAAACCGAAATAACACGCGTCGTACATCAACGGTGGGGGCGTTGGAAAGTTTCTGCTACTGATCTCCAATTTCATCGGGATGCTGAATTCCCGTATCTTTGTTCGCAGCTACCAGGGCCTTATAAAAACACCAGCCCAGGCCGCCTATTATGATAAGGAACACGACCGTAAGAATGACGAAAGAAAATCCGCTCAGTTGATCGCGAATCGGTACCGTCGTTGTGTCAATTTCCCCCGTCTGTGCAAGGCCAATCAGGATAATTGCGATAGAAGCGCTCGTGTCCAGGGCCGCCATTATCCCCGCCCATCTCGCCAGCCAGGATGCCTGGCTTGTGGAGGTATGGTGCTTGTCCAGAACATAGTTGCTCAACAGCATCATAGCCAAGCCGCCGGCCAGAGAAAGCCAGAGGATGGCCTGTTTTAAGATATGGGACATTGGTACTGCAAGCCAGAGAACGATTAAGACTGCAATGATGGATGCCCCGACAAACGCAATTGCCCCTTCACGTCTGCCCCCAACTATCAGGTTCTGCTCGGGCCGTTCCGGCTCTTTGATGTCAATACGGCCCTTAACAACGCTTAAAATGATAGCCACAACGGGTACCAGGGCGACAACTCCCAGCCCAACCAGGTTCGGCAATATCCAATCGCCCTGCGGGGTCCTGAGGAATCCTTCTCCACGAATGTCATCGAAAAGCTGCCAGAAGAAAAGTGTACCGAGAACAACCGGGATAACCAGCCGAATCAAATAGTCCCACCATTTGCCTAATTTCCAGTCGCTGCGGCTGTTGGCATGCCGCCGCAGTGTCCCAATCCGCCAAAGCCAGCCCAGGACCACGCACTCCAGCAGGCCCATAAATGTTATGCCCCACGTGCCGTTGACAAATCCGTCAATGGTGCCAAGCCAGTTAAATCCTCCTTCCGTGATAAAGATCAGGCCGCACAGAAATCCCACGACGCTCATGACCGGCAGAACAATACTCCTTCGCCATCCGGTCTTATCAACGATGCTGGCCAGAATTGATTCGGTCATTGAAAAGGCCGAGTCGATCCCCAACGTTACAAGTGCAAAGAAGAAAACAAAGCTGAACCACGCCGAATAGGGCAATTGCGCCAGTGCATATGGAAACGCCACAAAGGCCAGCGAAGGGCCGGCTTCTGCTACCTGTTCAACTGCAATAGGATTGTCTCCCTGCTGGGTTACAAAGGCCATGCCCCCCAATGTGGCAAATACCGCGAGTCCCGCTACAAAACTCGTTGCGAAGTCCGCAATACTGATGATGCCGGCATTGTTATTAATATCACTTTTTCTGTGAAGGAAACTGGCATAGGTTATCATAACGCCGTAGGCGAGACTCAATGAAAAGAATACCTGCCCGAACGCATATCGCCATGTGACAGGTTTCGCGAGTTCAGACCACACAGGGTCGAGATAGTACACCAGGCCCTGCATGCTGCCTTCGAGGGTCAGGCCCCTTATCGTAAGTATCAGCAGCATCAGCCACGGCAGGGGTACGGTAAGCCAGACGATTTTGCCGACTAATTTGACACCCTTGAATATACAAAAATACATTGCCAGCCAGGTGATAAGCAGGGGCCATACAATGTTCATGCGAATAGCACCGAGGTTGGGACCATCAATTTTACCCAGGTACGTATGGTTGAAGAAGTTCTTCGCGTTTTCGACGCCGGCGAGCCCTTCACCCGCCCAGGGCAGTTCCCCTCCGGTGAAAATCCCGACGATGCTGTACCACAGGAAGCTGAAGCAATATGCGAGAATCACCGGGTAATAAGTGATTATTACAAAAGCAAGAATAATCCCCCACCAGCCGACCATCTCAAAGTGCTTATGCCCCCGTTTGAAGGCATCAGGTGCCGCCCGCTGGGTATAATGACCAATACTGAATTCGAGAATCATCACAGGGATACCAACTACGAACAAAGCGATGATATACGGAATCAGAAATGCCCCTCCCCCATAGCTGTAGAGTTTATAAGGAAATCCCCAGAGATTCCCCAGACCGACGGCCGAGCCTATCGCCGCAAGAATAAATGCCCCTCGTGTCCCCCAGCTTTCCCTTTGTTCTTCCAAAAGATCAGCCATTGTTAATTATCTTTCCCTTTTTATATAGCACTTATGTTCTCACGTTTTTTTTTCTGTTTTTTCCTCTTGTGGAAAGGGGCTTTTATCTTTTATTCCAAGTAATTCCAGCGTGTCTCGTTCGATTATGTTGCGAATACTGCCTCTTGGGACTGCAGGTAAATTCGTATCGGCCAGAAGCATATTAAAGCCGAGCAGTGTTTCTATGCACTGGCCCGCGTTACCTGACGGGAATCCACTGCCGAACAGTAATTTGTCCATCACTCCGTGCTCGTGTGCCGCCACTACGATATTGTAAGTTTGCCAGACGTTACTCGGCTTTATCGTCAAATCCGCATACACATTTTTGTGCTTACCTACCATCGACAACGTTTGCTCTACAAATGGCATACCCATATTACCAATGATGATTTTCAAGGCGCCAAATTCCCTGGCAACCTCATCCAAAAGGTATGGTTGGGCATACTCCAGAACGGCATCCGCCCGTTGAGAGTCTATCCCATTGTGAAAGAATACGGGAAGACCAAGCTCTTGCGCCGACTCATAGAACTTCATCGCTCTGCTGTGAGTAGGATGAAAACCACAAGCAGAACAATACAGAACGGTTCCCAGAAGCCCTAATTTTTCTGTGAGAGGTTTCAGATTGTTAACATGAACCTTATCCTTGCTGGGCTCCACGACTGCAAAACCGACCAATTTTTCTTTATGTTTGTTTACATACTGTGATAATTTCTTATTGATTTCCTCACTTGGCCCATCTGCTGTAGCCAATATTATGCACACATCGACGGTCTCTGCCGCCGCAAAATGCTCAGATGTCTCAACTTCACCAGTTGCAAGATTTATATGAGTATGACAATCAACTATCATGTTACGAGGTCCTTAATTAAATAGCTTGTCATTGCGAACTCAGCGAAGCTATCCATTGTTCCCTTTTAAGCATAACTGCTTTTGTAGCACTCTATTTTACTATTTTAATCAGTTTATTATGTCTTGAATAATCAATAAACAATTAGTTTGCGGTCGTCAACAAATATTTCACCATCATTTAACTTACTGATATTTGCCCACTGACACATAATTTTATATGTTTTTTTTGCTCGGTAAACAATTCACCGGATTGCTTATATTTCGCAAGAGTTATTTTGACCCAAATGCTATAAGGCCTAATGAAAAATTGTCAGAAACCTTTCCTTGACGTTGTAACCCGACAACTGTAATATTACACCAATATCAAACTCTTAGACGTAAACGTAAATATTTTTTTGAAATGGTTTGTCCCGGAACATCTTGATGATCTGGCTATAGACATTTTATTTATTGAATATTTCTGTGCCTTTCTGCGTCTTATTTAGTAGAATTATTCGGTTGCAGCTGTGGGCTTTTACTGCCGGGTTTGCAGGGGTACCAATCGGTGCGAGATTTTGGATCTTGAAATATGGATTGTCCGGTTTGTAAAAATGCGATGATTACACTCGAACTCCAAGACGTTGAGATTGATTACTGCACTGACTGTGGTGGTATCTGGCTTGACGCCGGCGAACTCGAACTTCTGCTCGGCCAGCCTGAAAAGGCCAAATACCTTCTCGACTCATTCAAAATCGATTCCAAGTCCACCGAAAGAATAAGAAAATGTCCCATCTGCTATAAAAAAATGAAAAAAATCATTGCCGGACCTTCCAAACCCAATTTGCTTATCGACAAATGCCGCAGAGGCGATGGTCTGTGGTTTGACAAAGGGGAACTGCATGATATTTTAGATAGGGCAGAGTTGGACAAAGATAATAAGATTCAAAGGCTTTTAACCGATATGTTTGGCCAAAATCAAACTTAACGTACGAAAGGAGAAAATTATGAGCACATGGAGCATAATATTAATCGTCGTCGCCGTTGTTGCTGTTGTCGTGGCATTGATCATGAAGAAAAAATCATAGAACTAACAAGACGCCTTTAAAAAGGGAGAAAACCTATGTCACTATTTATTATTATTGTTTTGCTGGTGTTGCTTGTTCCGGTTTTACTGATTATTTTTGTTATCGGCATCTACAATGCTTTAATTCGGCTGCGCAATCAGGTCAATAATGCCTGGTCACAAATTGATGTCCAGCTAAAACGTCGTCACGATTTGATTCCCAACCTTGTTGAAACCGCCAAAGGTTATATGAAACATGAGCGTGAGACATTTGAGGCCATAACAAACGCTCGAAGCCAGGCTATGGGAGCCAATAACGTCTCCGAAGCCTCAAAAGCCGAAGGTGCTCTCGGCGAAGCGCTTAGCAAATTCATGCTGGTCGTCGAAAACTATCCTGACTTAAAGGCCAACCAGAACTTCCTTTCGCTCCAGGAAGAGCTTACCAGTACTGAGAACAAGATCGCTTTTGCCAGACAGAGCTACAATGACCAGGTCTTGTTTTTCAATAACAAGATCCAGATGTTTCCTTCGAACATCATTGCCGGTATGTTCAGCTTCACCAAACGCGACTTCTTCGAAATCGAGATTGCTGCTGAGCGTGAGGTCCCAAAAGTAAGTTTTTAATTAATGAGCTTTGGTTTATTAATGGAACTCAGCATGGCACCCTCAAACTTTTTTTAGAGGGCGTCTTTAGTCGTGCTGCGGATAACGAACAATGTGGGAATTGATACGAGCCAACAAGAGAAACTCCATAGTCCTGATGGTCCTGATGGCAGCAGTGCTGATGCTCCTGGGATTTATTATTGGGCTGGCTTTCTTTGGCCAGGAAGGTGGTTTTTTCGGCCTGATAATTGCAACAGCAATCTGGATTGTGCTTACAATAATAAGCTTGTCCAGCGGTGACCAAATTCTCCTGGCAACAAGTAAAGCTGTGCCGGTAACTCACGAAGATCACCCGCAATTATTCAATGTAGTCGAGGAAATGAAAATCGCCGCCGGTTTACCGGCTATGCCGAAAGTTTATATCATAGCAGATCCTGCTCCCAATGCTTTTGCAACCGGCCGAAATCCGGAATCCGCATCGGTCGCAGTAACCGCAGGCCTTTTAGCCCGGCTCAACCGCGATGAACTCCAGGGTGTCATCGCACACGAAATAAGCCATATCCTTAATCGTGACATCCTCTTTGTAACACTCGCCGGCATAATGCTCGGCTCAATTGTTTTACTCTCACAGGTCTTTCTCAGAGGTATGTTCTACAGTTCCATGATGGGTTCTCGCAGGAGGTATTCCAGCGGCGGAAAGGGCGGGGGGCAGGCCCAGCTTGTTATGTTAATAGTCGCAATTGTTGCTGCAATCCTGGCACCGATCATGGCGTACTTGTTATACTTCGCACTTTCGAGAAATCGTGAATACCTGGCTGATGCCGGAGCGGCCAGATTGACCCGCTACCCGGAAGGTCTTGCCGGCGCACTGGAAAAGATTGCCGGTGACCCTTCACCGCAGTTAACCACTGTTAATAAGGTGACGGCCCCGATGTATATTGTTAATCCCTTCAAGAAAAAGAAACAGTTGAAATTATCCGATCTGACCAGCACGCACCCGCCGATCTCTGAACGGATTAAAATTTTGCGTAATATGACCCAGGGGGCTTCTTTAAGGGAATATTCGGATGCATTCACGAACGTAACGCATAAGAAATCGGTTGTTCCCGTTGCTGCTTTGAGTAAAAAAGAGGACGTTGCTTTGCGTCAGGCAAGCGCCGAAGCCGACAAGAAAGAGCGTACTGAAAGACAAATGCGCCAAGTCGGCGACATTATGCGTAAAGTCAATCAGTTTATATTCCTGACCTGCGTTTGCGGGCTAAAACTAAAAATCCCCCCAAATTTCAAGGGCAATAACGTCAAGTGCCCTCGCTGCAGCAATATTCTCGACCTTCCCCGCAAATAATCGAATGAATATCCAGCGGCATATGAAAATACTGCCAGGTTGATTCATCTAACCAGTATCAATCCAATTCCAACAAGAGTTGACTATCCTTATGATACCAATAACAGATGTCGGACTGGTCATTGTTCAAGGCTGACAATCTGGCCTGGAGTGAGAATCTTTATATCACATTCCGCCAACTCAGCAAACCGTTCGGCATCGGCCAGGCTGCCTACGATGTCACCCCAATGATACGGTATGGCCTGTTTCGGTTTTATATGCTGAGTGGCCTCAGCGGCTTCGGACGCATTCATAGTATACGTACCACCCACAGGCAGTAGAACCACATCGATGTCCTTAAGGCCTTTTATCTCCTTCGTCAAATCCGTATCGCCGGCGTAATAGATGCGCTTTGAGCCAACCTCGATCACAAAGCCAACCCAGTTGTTCGCTTTCGGATGAAATTGTTTATCAAAATTGTACGCCGCCACACCGGTTAAGCGAACACCATCAAACTCAATGGTCAGTCCCGGCACGATAGCCTCGCCCGCGCTTTCCCCGGCAACAACATCAGCCGAAGCAATCAGTTTCGTCTTCGGTCCTCTAACCTTGGCAATATCCTTTGGCGAGTAATGGTCGTAATGACTGTGACTAACAAGTACAAACGTCGCATCATGCGGCGATTCCTTCAATTTCCACGGATCTATATAAATGACCGTATCTTCGTGACAGAGCTTAAAGCCGGCATGACCCAACCATTGTAGAGTTAAAGCCATAGCAGTCTCCTTTGTCCTTTCTTCTTTTAGCGTTGTATCTGCAGTTTTTGTGTCTGCCTTTTCTTTCTTACATCCACAAATAATTAATCCCAAGACAACAGTTAAGATAAGTAGTCTCAAACCCTGCATATAATTCTTCTGTAAGTTAACAAATAATGTCATGGCCAGATGAAAGGCCATCTTTTGCTAAACAGGCTACCAAACTTCCGGCATATATCCACTCTAATTGTTGCTTTCTCACTATCTTCAATCAAGGGTACCTCTGCTACGAGTTTCTGGACGTAAATGTGTCTTTCTTGCTCGCTCATGTAGTTGTCTCTTATCTGTTTTAGCTCTCCGCTATCGAGGAAGAAACCACCACATCCATAACACTCATCAACATTAACTTCTTTGGCGTTGCGATACTTGTGTGCTCGCATTTTCATCCCGCACTTTGGGCACATAAGCGGCCCACGATTAATATCATTCGCCCGTGGACTTTTCAAGGTTTCTTCAAGCGCATTGCCAAAACCTTCATGATTTTCATCCAGTTCTTTTAATTCTCCCCAGTCAAGCCATATTCCTTTGCATCCGTTCTTGCACACATCCACTTGTGCATTTCCAAAATCTTCTTCCACCATCGACATACCACACGCCGGACAATTCATATTTCACCTCTTGCACTTTGTCTGCAACTTTTGCAATAAATCAGAAATAATCTTTCTCCAGCAGCCATTCACAATTTGTTAATAGTATAATATCGAAGAACCAACTTTGTAGGAACTATAATTATGACCTTATAGCCTTAAACAATTATCAATAGTCAATTAAAAAAGGCCCTGTCATTCAGCAGGGCCCGTGGTTTTTAAATCCAGACATTATGCGGTTTTGGATTAGCAGGGACGTACATTCGTTGCTTCGGGGCCTTTCTTGCCCTGGGCAACCTCATACTCCACTGCCTGGCCATCATATAGAGACCTAAATCCCTCTGCCGCAATATTCGAGTGATGGATGAACAAATCCTCACCGCCATCGTCAGGAACAATAAAACCAAACCCCTTCCTCTCATTAAACCATTTTACTTTGCCTTTATCCACAATATTCTCCTTAGGCCTTTATTGAGCCCAAAATATTAACTCCCTCATTTTCTAACAGAAGTATACTCCGAGGGACAAGAGAATACCCTTTGACACAAATAAATCGTAGTGAATAAAACTTAAAATGTCAACAAAATACAATTTTTTTAAAAATTGTACTAAAAATTATTAAACACGCTGTTCGCTTCTGAGGATTTGTGCATCAAAATATGATAAGGTTTTTGTTCCTGATAATCTGTCCCCAAAAAACACTTAGAAATGCTTAATACTACATTTTAAGACAATCTTTCATAAAACAGCAATCTATATAGGAGCAGTGACCTTCTGACCTTCCAAAACATG
>Ga0307378_10000892_pt1 | contig 49959 bp, 36 predicted proteins | sample UN1MG_FD_202238 | JGI IMG/M metagenome (GOLD analysis project Ga0307378, IMG submission 202238) | Soil microbial communities from Risofladan, Vaasa, Finland - UN-1 | ecosystem: Environmental > Terrestrial > Soil > Coastal area > Acid sulfate soil | place: Finland: Risofladan, Vaasa | collected... | reverse complement strand
GGCGTTCCAGTTCTTCTGCGCTTCCTTTCGGTCTCATATATACGGTATCGGAACATTTGCTTGCGTTACCTTAGAAAAACTGGAATCAATAGCAGAGCCGGAATCCTTCGCTGCAAAAATCCACTGAATAAAATGGACATTCGGCTCAACATTGTTACTATCGCTTTGCTCACTGCCGGAGACGGACAAATCAAAGACGCCAATTTCACCTACAACATCGGTATTCAAGCCGGCCGTATCAAGCATCCATTGATAATCCGCAGTAAGATTAGATTGGAGGATGATACCAATCGTCTCCTGCTTATTGATGGTGACAGTTCCGCCGTTATCAGAAAAATTCAGGCTTACCGTGGTTTCAAGCTGGGCCCAGGAAAAACATGGGAAGATTATCAACAAAAGCCACGCGGAAAAGACCAAACACAGAACATGGTAGGATTGTGAATGATTATAGCCATTACTTTTAGGGAACATTTGCTTTCTCCTCACTTTATTGTGTATGAAACTGATATTTGCGACGTAAAGTTATTTTTAGTTTGATCCTCCAATTCATATATCTAATTATACAACATTCCCACCGAAAATGCCATCAATTTCGTCGCCGGCCAACCGAAATGCAACCCACGAACAGATCATTACGAGGTAGCAAATCCTTTGAATACCTCCGTAAAGTACTTGAATGTGACAGCACCCATCCGGCCAGTAGAATTACCGAATTAACTCCGTCAGGCTGGGAAAACTGTCCGAAAGATAATAAGTCTAAAGTCTAATCTCGCATAACCTGTATGAGCTCTTCCTGTGTCAGCGCCTTATCGTAGATGCGGAAGTCATCCAAGGCACTGTTGAAGTATGGGTCGGCGCCATACTGCGATCTACCCGGCCAGTTTCTCGACTTTTTTGGTGTTCTTGGCGACGCAGCGTGTTTAACTTGCCGGAGAATTGTTGAAATCGAATTGATATTCTGCTATCGTGTGACTTTAAGCATACAGGAGTGTTTCAATGAAGCGTTTATGGGAAATGTTGGTTCTTGCAGTTTTGGGAGTATCTTTGTTCATTACGAGTGTTGTTTCCATTTCCTACGGGAAAACGTATATCGAGGGAGATATCACTTATGTTCGGGTCAGTGATTGTAACGGCTATATTTTAAGGCCCCATACCGAACTCTATCCCGCAGGGTCACATCCATGGCTGTGGTTTGCTCCCGAACTCGGTCGCAGCCCACACACTAACCGGATGTGGCTGTTTAATAAATTGCTGCTTGAGGGATGGACAATTGCAGCTGTCAATATCGGCGAAGCTCGCGGCAATCCTGAAGGCAGAATAAAGTTCACCGATTTTTACAATTACCTGATGAATAGTGACTTTGGCTTGCAACCCAAAGCCAATCTTTTTGTTCAAAGCCGGGGCGGACTGATGCACTACAACTGGGCAGCCGACCATCCGAAATGGGTTCAGAGTATCGGGGGGATTTATCCGGCAGTAGATTTGCGGAGTTACCCCGGTCTGGCCAAAGCTGCTCCTGTTTTTAAGATGACCGTTGAGGAGCTTGAAGCAAATCTATCTGACTGCAATCCGATCAATCGCTTAGCACCGCTGGCCGCCGAGAATATCTCTATTCTGCACCTCCACGGCGATTCAGATAAACTGGTGCCTCTGAAGGAAAACAGTGCCGCAGTTAAAAAACGATATGATAAACTCGGCGGAGACATGCGATTGATTGTCGTCTCGGGCAAAGGGCATGAAGTAGTCCCGGAGTTTTTCGAGTCTGCCGATTTGTATAACTTTTTCTATTCGCAGGCACCTGTCGGAATGCTTGAAAATGCTTCAAATATTACAGACTGTAAAATTCCATCGGTAGTTGAAGGGGGAGCCAAATTTACTGTGGAAATAACCATCCGTAATGAAGGGACGCAGACCTGGACCTTTGCGGACGGTTACGTTCTTGCCACCGGCGATGATTCAGGGCTTTTTACTTCATCATCGCAACATTATCTAACTCCCCAGGATTCAATTACCACTGGCAAGTCGAAGACTTTCAGGTTTCAGATGACTGCTCCGACTCCGAAAGACAACCGATGCTACAAGATTACCTGGCAGATGCTTAAAGAAGATGCGGGCAGATTTGGCGAGATTGTTGAAGAACAAGTATGTATCATTGACAAATCTCGTAGCAGGTAAAAAACATATGACTCTAATGCCCTGCTTTGTGACGTAAATTCTCCGGATTCCCAGGCTGTGCCCGAAATGGCCGAGCAATATTACTTTTCGAGGGCGGCGAGGATTTGTTTTCCGCCGGAGCCGAGGAGGTCCCTGGCGATTTGTTCGGCCAGTTTCTCGGCGTTTTCAGCCGGACCGGTGGTTTGGCGGCTGATGAAGTTTTGGCCCTGCAGGTCGGATATAAAGGCGAGGATTTCTATTTCCTCGCCGGTGATTTTTGCGTACGCGCCGACGGGGGCGTGACAGCCGCACTGCATTGTCGTCAAAATCTTTCGCTCTGCTGAGGTTGTTGTCCTTGCGTTTTGGTCGTCTATCGCAGCGATGATTTCGTTCGTTTCAGCATTATCCGCTCTTGCCTGGATACCCAGCGCGCCCTGGGCGGGGGCGGGGATAAATACGGCCGGGTCGAAAACGAATGAAATTTTATCGCCAAGCCCGAGTCTTTCCAGGCCGGCCCGCGCTAACAGGATGGCGTCGAAGCCGTCTGTATGGAGCTTTCTTAACCGGGTTTGAACGTTGCCGCGAATCGGAGTCGGCTCAAGGTCGGGCCTTAGATGTTTGATCTGGGCGGCCCGCCTTAGACTTGAAGTGCCAATCTTCGCACCCTTGGGCAATTGCTCAATCGACTCTACCGGCGAAGCGGATACAAGGCAATCTTCTACGAAGTTTCTATCGAACACCGCGGCGATGGTCAGGCCTTTCCGCTCGGCCGTGGGTAAATCCTTGAAGCTGTGGACGGCAAAGTCCGCCTCGCCGGCCGTCAGAACATCCTCGAGCTGAGAGGTAAAAAAACCTGTGTCCTTGAGATTCCACAAGGTGGTGCGCCTGTCACGGTCGCCAGTGGTCGTGACTTGCTTTATATTGATTACGATGTCCGGATGAATTTTCTGCAGCGTTGCGACGACATGCTCAGTTTGAGCGATAGCCAGCGCCCCGCCGCGCGTTGCAACAGTAAGAACGTTCATGCAAATCTTTCCAAAAGGCCCACTATAAATCTTGGAGCTAAATACTATTGATTATTGCCCCGTGTACCCACAGACCCCAACCCGAGGTGAGTTGACTACGGGCAGGAGCATATCTTCGCCGCACTCGTGCCCGGAGGCACACTCGTCACAAAGGCATCCTTCACCCGACCAGATACATTCAGTGCAAATATGTGTTGCCATTTTGCCACAGGATACACAGGGAAACGAGGGAGGCTCATTCCTGGCTAAGACTGTGATGTCCCTTTTCTCGATTTGTTTTTGCTCCAGTGAGACCACCTTCAGCTCCAGGTATGTCGTAGAGCCGAAGTCATACTCATGGCAGAACTTCAGCCCGGGACTAAGAACATCGTCCAAAGTGGCCTCCATGCTTTCGTCATCAAAATCCTCCATTGGGCTTACGGAGTACGTTTTGCCCTCGATTCGAAAAGCGCTCAGGTGGCCGCAGCACTCAAGCCAGATTCGTCTAAGAAATCCGTCCAGCTCTTCGAGCTTTGCATCGGCGGGCACCTCAAGATGCATCCAATAATCTGAAGAGCCGCGATCCTCAACCACAAGATGAAAGATTTTTGTTTCCTGAGAACTTTTACAGGGGGTCTTAGAATCCACTTTTTTTTGTTTACACGATTTGAGGTGTTTGGTCATCGCTGACTTGCTGAAAGTGTCGCCGCAAAGATGACACTTACCTTCCGAAATTTGGCTTGCCATTAATCAAACCTCCGTTACAATATTCAATTAATTTATTCTATAAAAATATTTTTCAAGTTTGCACACAAGCGTTTATAACATCACCCTGACTGTGATTGATAATTAAACTTTGATTTAATCGTCCTCATCTTATGTAAGAAACATTTTATTAATTATTCTTCTATTGTAATGCATTCTAAGCCCAGCAATTACAAATATCAACCTAAAACTGGACCGAAATCGAACTATCGAGCACCAGTAAACGTATATAAATATTCTTGTAAATAATGCGATTTCAGGCATAATCGAACTCGTAGAGTTTACGGATTGGCATAAAGGAAATCCGATGAGCAAGTTAAAACGTGAAATAATGTGGGCCGGGCTGGCACTGATTATCTTATTAACAGTCTTCTCTATTTATGGTGCATTTATCGGCGCCGAGCGGGCGGAGCAGTTCTTCAATCTTCCCCCTTTGGCTGTTTACTGGGGTGTCCTGGGGCTGGCGTTGATAATCGTCCTTGCAGCATTTCGCAGGCTAATTTCTGTACCCGGCCTGCTGCTGATGCACGCAGGCTGCATCCTTATTCTCGCAGGTGGCATGTGGGGCTCGCGGATTGGATATGATCTCCAGAAAAGGCTCTTTGGCATCGACAAAATCCGCACAGGCCGAATGGCAATCGTCGAGGGCAAACAGGAAAACAAGGTCGCACTGGACAACGGCCGTGAGTTCAAAGAACTGCCCTTCGCCATTAAATTGAAAGACTTCCGAATAGAATATTACAAACCTCAGTATCTTCAAATCAGCACCCGACAAGGCCAAAACTGGAAAATGCCCGTCGAAATCGACAACGAATTACCTCTGGGTGATGGCCTTGGTACGGTGAAAATTTTAAGAACGTTCGAGAACTTTAAAATTGGGATGGAAGATGGTAAAAGCGTCCCCTTCGACGATCCTCAGGCCGGATCCAATCCGGCTCTCGAAGTTCAGATAACACAGTCCGACGGTGAAGTGACCACCAAATATGTATTCGAACGCTTTCCGGAACACACTCACGGCCAGGACAAGTTCCTCCTGAGTTATCACAGAACAATCAGCGATTATATAAGCGAGCTGCAGATCATCAAAAACGATAAAGTTGTTGCCGAAAAGGACATCGAAGTAAACCATCCTCTTCACTTCGGCGGATACCATTTCTATCAGCATTCATACGACGATAAGGCCGGGCAATATACTATTCTCCAGGTCGTTTCAGATACGGGAATTCCCATGGTTTACGCCGGCTACTGGATGCTCTGCATCGGTGTCATCTGGCATTTATGGCTGAGACATATATATAAAGGGATAAAGCTAAGAAGCATTTAACAAAGCTGTCGATCCGGGCGAATCGAAGAATCTCATCGTTCTGTCATGTACGAGAGACTTCACGTTGTTCAGGGTGCTATTTGGGAAATACGGGAATAAGAAATGGAAATTAAATACACAGTTCAGGGCTTACTGATTTATATTACCATCGCGGTTTATCTGCTTGGATTTGTGACGAGCCTGTTTCGCCGGCCCAAGGTCGGGCACTTGTTATATCTGCTCGGTTTTGGAATTGTCGTCATTGCTTACGGCTATCGCTGGTATCATGTTCGACACGTGCCTTTGCAGAATCTTTTCGAGGTATTTTTGTTTCTGGGCATGATTTATCCGATCTCACTGTTTTGTCGGCGTGTACTGCGAGCAGGAGGATACACTGCCGACATGCTCATAGGGGCAATCGTGCTATTTCCCGCCGGCTTTGTTTTTAATGCCGAACCGCAGCAGCTTCCTCCCGCCCTGCAGAGCTGGCTCTTTACTCCTCACGTTGCAGTTTATATGCTGTCGTATATCTTCATGGCAAAGGCCACTGTCCAGGCCGTCCGCCAACTGGCCGGCAAAACTCCCAACCCAAACGAAAATCTATTAAATCCTGAACAGGCAACGTATCGTTTGATTTGCGTCGGCTTTCCTCTATTGACGCTCGGTCTTATACTCGGCAGCTATTGGGGAAAACTCGCATGGGGTGACTATTGGGGCTGGGACCCGAAGGAGCTCTGGTCGCTGGCGTCATGGCTGTTCTTTGTCGGATATTTCCATTTCCGCTATATGTTCGGCAAAAAGTATCCGCGTATCAACAGCCTCTGGGCAATCGCTGGTATGGTTGCCATTGTTATAACTTTGCTCTGGGTAAACCTCTCTAAAATCTTTTCAGGCATGCACAGCTACGCAACATAAGACTTGGCACACAAACCTTAGAACGATAAAATACTGGAAACCGAAAGTATCTTTTCAGTTCAAGGAGGCCAAGTTATGCCGGAAGAAAGTAGAATCACATTACTACTGACAGCGTTTTTGCTTTTTGCAGGATGCACACATGCAGCCAAAGGCGAGATAATGACAATTGCTCAAGACGGTCTTGCCAAAGCCGTCATAGTTATTGCCGAGGACGCCACTGAACCAGAGCGGCACGCTGCGACTGAATTAGCTGATTTTCTCCGGCAGATAACCGACGCAAAGTTCGAGATATTACACCCCCCTGCCACCGGCAGGTCCCGTCTGCTCGTTGGCCCTGCCGCCGCCAAATTTGCCGCTATGGATTTCTCCACCGAGGGGCTCGGCTCCGACGGTATAGTCATTCGCAGTATAGGAAAAGACCTTATTTTGGCGGGTGGTTATCCTCGAGGTACTTTGTACGCCGTTTATACTTTCCTCGAAGACCATCTCGGCTGTCGATGGTGGTCTTCGGCTACGAGCACCATTCCCAAGAAGCCTACGCTTCGGGTGCGCGAACTCAATATCAGATATGTCCCGCCCCTGGAATACCGTTCGCCTTTCTGGTTCGATGCGTTCGACGGTGACTGGGCCGTGCGCAACAAGTGCAACGGCCAATCACACCGCCTGGACGATAAACGAGGTGGGCGTCACATCTATGAGGGACATGTGCACACGTTTTATCTACTGATTCCGCCTGATAAGTATTTCAAAGATAATCCGGAATGGTTCAGCGAAATCAACGGCAAACGCATTCACGAGCGGGCGCAGCTTTGCCTGACCAACGAACAAATGCGCAAGGAGCTGGTAAAGAACCTAAAACAGCGTTTGCGAAATAATCCCGCTGCTACGATTGCGTCTGTATCGCAGAACGACTGGCACGGTAATTGTCAATGCACTAATTGCGCCGCAATTGAAAAAGAGGAAGGCAGCCCCGCGGGGTTGATGCTGCGATTTGTCAATGCTGTGGCTGAGGATATCGAAGAGGAATTTCCGAACGTTGCAATTAGTACGCTGGCTTATCAATATACTCGCAAGCCGCCCGAAATTACAAAACCGAGGCTTAACGTGATTGTTCGGCTGTGCAGTATTGAGTGCTCATTCAGCAAGCCATTGACCGATGAGCGTAACAGGGAATTTAGTGAAGATATCGCCGGCTGGTCGAAGATTTGCAATCGGCTTTACATATGGGATTACACAACAAATTTCAAACATTACATAATGCCGCACCCGAACCTGAGGGTCCTGGGGCCGAATGTGAAGTTCTTCATAGACCATAACGTCAAGGGCATCTTCGAGCAAGGCGCCTACAACACAAACGGTGCTGAGATGGCTGAACTCCGCGCCTGGGTGCTGGCAAAGCTGCTTTGGGACCCTTCTCGGGACGGGCAGGAGCTGATTGACGAGTTCATTGCCGGCTATTACGGACCTGCCGGCCCGCATATCAAGGACTACCTGCAGATTACGCACGATGCGGTCGAGGCCGGCGGCGATAAGCTCGGCTGCTTTTCGCTGCATACGTCGAAATTCCTTTCCTTTGATACTCTCAGAAAAGGCCTTGCGCACCTAAAAGCCGCCGAAGCGACTGTCCAGGACAATCCTTACCTGCTGTTTCGCGTTCAGGTCGCCCAACTGCCCGTGATGTACACCTTTATGATGAGCTGGAACCAAATGAGAGAACAATGCAAAACTACAGGCACCGACTGGCCCATGCCCGACTCGTTCGAAACGGCTTTCGACCATTTCACGGAAGTCGCCACGAAAAAGAATATCACACGCCTTAATGAACGAACTCCGGGCTTCGGCGTCCTGGAAAAGGCATTCGAACGATCTAAAAAATAATCGCTCCATTACTGCTTCACAATTGAGTCTATGGTCTTTAATTCCTTTGAAGGAAGGAATCCGGGACCTTTGGACGCATAAGAAAGAATATTGTAATAAAACCATTTTTTCGCGCACATTTTGGGCGTAAAATTACACTATATATACGAAGGCTGATATCAGCACTTTTATATGAAATGGTGGATTTGTTGTGAATTTGAATTCAGAAACACAATTAGTTAAAGCTGCCCAAAATGGCCATTTGGAAAGCTTCGGTGCCCTCTATGAGCGTTATCACAGCTCTATGGTCGCACTGGCTTATTCGATGCTTGCCGAAAGAGACCTCGCAGAGGACGCAGCACAGGAAGTCTTCGCCATAGCCTGTTGCGACATAGGGAGTTTGAAAAGTAAAGACAGATTTGGTGCATGGCTTGCGGGCATTTGCAGGAACGTTTCGAGGCAAATGCTAAGGGCCAACATAAACAAACCGGTCGCTCTAAGCAAAGATCATGCCGCCCAGAGCCGGGAAGATGCAGAAGACCGCCGGGAGGCGATTCGCCGGGCGGTCTGGAGCCTTCGAGAGGCAGAAAGAGAATTGATTGTCCTGCGTTACTTCGACGGATTCTCGCAGGCGCATATCTCGGAAGTTCTGGGCGTATCGCCACAGGCTGTGAACGGCCGGCTTGTTCGAGCAAAACGTAAGATTGCAGAGTACTTGAAACAAAACGGCTTGACGGGAGACGACTATGAAAAGTCCTGAAAACGATAAATGGCTTGATGAAGCATTGAGCGAAGTAATAGGCTCGAAAAAAACAAGGACGGACTTCGACCACTGGAAGCAGAGACACCCGGAAGCTGTTGAAATGTTGACCTCGCGGGCAGATATAGAACCTTCCACTTCAGAAAGCTCGCTCAATATACGGAGAATAATTATGAAAAGTCCAATCACAAAAATAGCCGCGGCGGCGATAATTATTGTAGCCGTCGTGCTATCAATAAATATCTGGGATAATACAACACCCGTAGCTTATGCCCTTGAACATACCATCAAGGCCAACCACACTGTCCGCTACCTCTATATCAAAGTTTTTAAGGACGGTGAAGATGAACCGAAAGAGTTCTGGGTAGAATGTAACGAGTCCGGACAGATCAAGAATGCCCGCTTACATATGCCGGAATGGAGCTCGCCCGATGATGGAGCTAAAGTGGGCATATGGAAAGAAGACAAAGTACAAATATACTTTAAAAGGAAGAATACTTTGTTCATCGCCGCGGACAAAATTGTCGCCGAAGGCATGCTCAAATTGGTTGAAGAATGTGACCCAAGGCTCGCTGTAGAAAATCTATATGAGCAGGAACAACAGGGCAAATTAAAGATAGAAATTGATGAGCCTTCAGATAAGGCCGAACCTATCATTGTCACGGCAACGTATCTATCCGACAGTGCGTCACCCAATAAACGTGAGGTTTTATCTGTGGATCAGGAGACTAAACTCGTAACTGAGGTTGAGTTTTATCAGCTACAATATGGCCAGTATCGATACACAGGCAGGCAGGAGTATTACAACTACAATCAGCCCATCGAAACTAAAACGTTCACTTTGGATGAAGTTCCTGCTGATGTGTTACGTATTGATCAGACTATACAGGAGGTCGGCCTGGTTCAGGGGCAGCTTAGTGATGAGGAAATAGCGATTGAAGTAGTTCGTAACTTTTTTGAAGCCCTTATCGCCGAGGATTATTCAAAAGCTGGTAAATTGCTTGAAGGCATACCCGCAGACAAAATGCAGGAGATTTTCGCTAATATCAAGATTCTTCGTATTGTTTCTGTTGGGCCTGCTGGCCCACATCCCATCCCAGAGACTAAGGGATTGGTTGTGCCCTGCAGGGTGGAGATCGAAAAAGACGGCCAAACAAGCCTGTGGGAGTTGGATCGCCTCGGTGTCCGACAAGTTTATAATCAGCCTGGTCGCTGGACGATTTTCGGTGGAATCTAATGGCAGTCTGATTATCTTATTCCGAATTTCCCAAGTAATTGTTGACATATGGACTGTAATTTGATAGTATAGAGCCTATGGAGACCACTCAACCCGGTTTAGACCATCTGACATGGGAGAACCCAATGGGTAAAGCACACAAGTACGCCCTGAGGCTCGATTTTGACCGCAAGTTGAAGCTTGAATTTCACGGAACCAAGGTCACCAGTGACGCTGGGCTGCCGGCCTACCGTGAGCTTGATGAAGCACTCGGCCTGACCTCAGCGATTGATTCAGAACTTCGTGATAACCGAACGGGAAAGAACACGCGGCACAGCATTGCAGCATTGCTCAGGCAGTCGATCTCCAGCAGATTGGCTGGTTCAACCAGTTTGGAGATTTGGAGCGAGCCCTGCTTCGCAATAGGAATGTCCGTAGCGCCGATGACTGACAAAGTGTTTTGGAGCCAATCAATGCCCGTTATCGAGGCCGTGACATCCTGTGGTTCTTCCGAGGGGATGCGTCCTTTGCTGATCCCCATGTGTATCGCTGTCTCGAAGTAGAGGGATACTTCTATGTCATCCGTCTCATTCGCGTTACGTTATATTTCAGATGGCGGAAGTGGCTGTGCAGCAGACGCTCTTTCGGAAAATCCTTGACCGGATCAGGCAGTTGCGTTTTTTGACAATACCTGCGAAGCCGGTATGGTTGCGCACGATGTACGGCGCGAAAATATTGACAGTTCCCTGCTTGCACATGCACATGGACAAGCTTTGAAAGGTCAAGAGGATGAAAACGACAAAAATGTTGGCAGTTTCAGTTTTGGTGTTCGGCCTGGCGATAGGCCTGGCAAGCACAGCACAGGCCCAGCCCAAGTACGTGATATTCTTGATCGGCGATGGAATGGGCTTCGAGCAGGTCAAGGCGGCGGGAATGTATGCCAATGGCCAGACGGGTACGCTATTGTTCGAGTCGCTTCCCTATAAAGGGGAGCTAACTACTTATTCAGCCAATTCGGAAATAACCGATTCTGCGGCAGCGGCGACGGCGATGGCCACCGGCGTGAAGGTCAGCAACGGTGTGATCAGCCTGGCCATTCCCGGGGATGGGAGCGAACTGGAGACCCTGCTCGAATATTTCAAGGCCCGACACAAGAGCACAGGGCTGGTCACCACTGCGCAGTGGTTCGACGCCACGCCGGCTGCCTTCGGTGCTCATGTGGCCAGCCGGATGGATTATGGTGGAATCTGGAACGACTATTTGGATCAGAGTCGTCCCAACGTTGTGCTCGGTGGTTACACCGATCCAGATGTAGCCGCAGTGACCGCCTCGGCGGGGTACACCATCGTGACTGATCATGCTGCCATGCAGGCGTTGGATACGGAAACGGAAACCATGGTGTTCGGGCAATTCGGCAATGGTGACATGCCCTACGAATACGAAGGACTGGGATCGCTGCCGCATCTGTCTGAAATGACCGCCACTGCGCTGAGTATATTGGATAACGACCCCGATGGTTTCTTCCTGATGATCGAAGGTGGACGCATCGATCATGCGTGCCATGTGAATGACATTCAGCGAGCTGTCCTCGAAGCAATTGAGTTCGACAATACCGTGCAGGTGGCGATTGACTGGGCCGCCGGACGCAGCGACACGCTGATACTCGTAACCGCCGACCACGAAACCGGTGGGCTGACTGTGTTAGCCAACAACGGTGCCGGCGCTTTGCCCACTGTCGAATGGAGTAGCGGCAACCATACGGACAGTAACGTGCCGGTTTACGGTTGGGGCGTGAATGCCGAATTGATTTCCGCGGTCATGGACAACACGGAGATGTTCGCAGTTGTCGTCGCGGGTCCGGAGGCAAGCAATCCGGACCCGCAGGATGGTGGCACAGGTGTCTGGTTGCCACCCGTTCTCAGTTGGAAGCCGGGAATATATGCCACTTCACACCAAGTGTACTTCGGCACCGTGTTTGACGATGTGAACAATGCCACTGGGGCTTATCCCCAGGCGGATGCAACCTATGTTCCTGCCGGACCCCTTGAAGTAAGCACCACATACTGCTGGCGTGTTGATGAGGTCAATGACCTCCATCCCGACAGTCCGTGGGTCGGCAGCGTCTGGACCTTTACGACTGCGCCAGGTAACTCTACGCAACCCGACCCGGCTAATGGTACCTTAGCTGTGGCAATAGATGCAACTCTTGGTTGGTTGCCGGGACCTACTGCTGCCACGCACAATGTATACTTCGGTACCGGCAGTCCACCGGCGTTCATAGGTAACCAGGAGGCGGCCACCTATTATCCCGGGCTCCTTGAACCAGGCACTACATATTATTGGCAGATCGATGAGATCGAGGCCGATGGTATGACGATATACACCGGCGATATCTGGAGCTTCACGACCGTGCCCGGTTCCGCTACGCAACCCGACCCGGCTAATGGTGGCTCAGTTCTGGCATTAGATACAACTCTTAGCTGGTTGCCGGGACCTACTGCCGCCACGCACGATGTGTATTTCGGTACCAGCAGTCCACTGCCGTTCATAGGCAACCAGGCAGAGAGCAGCTTTGATCCCGGACCCCTTGAATTCGGCACTACTTACTACTGGCAGATCGATGAGGTCGAGGCCGATGGTACGACGGTATACACCGGCGATATCTGGAGCTTTACGCCTCTGTTTGATGTTACTGCCCCAGGGGATACTGTCCAGGGTGTTCCGAACGATGGAGATTGGCCTCCTCCTGAAGCTCCTCCGTTGGCAATCGATGATGACACCGGGACGAAGTATCTGCATTTCAAAGGAGATGAAGGTCCCAGTGGCTTCCGGGTGACAGCATCAGCCAGCCAGAGTATCGTTACTGCACTGACTTTCACCACAGCGAATGACTATGCAGGTCGTGATCCGGTTGCATTTGAACTCTCTGGTTCTAATGAGGGCATAGATGGGCCGTATACGTTGATTGCCAGTGGTGATATCGTCGATTTCGCTCAGGCAGCGGAGTGGCCGCGCTTCACAAAGAACGAAACGCCGATTTCGTTTGAAAATGAGGCAGCATACGATCACTATCAAGTTCTGTTCACGGCCATTCGAGGCGGAGCGGGCCAATGGATAAATAGTATGCAGATCGCCGAAGTTGAACTATTAGGGATCACCCGAAAAGCCTGGTTTCCGAGCCCGGCTGATGGCGCCACAGAGGTAGGGAGGAATGGACTTACTCTTAGCTGGAGGACGGGGGTCACTGCAGCTTCGCACGATGTGTACTTGAGCACTGATCGGCAGGCTGTGATAGACGGTACTGCTTTCATAGTCAACCAGATTGAGACCAGCTACAGTCCCGAAGCCCTTACCCTTACCAAAGGCGCGACTTACTACTGGCGGATCGATGGGGTCGAGGCCGATAGTACGACGAAACATGCCGGCAATGTCTGGAGCTTCACGGTTTCAGCCCTTGGACGATGATCCTGGAGATTGCAACGTACTGCGAACGAAACAGGATGTTGGAGACTTGGACAGACGGATGGGGCATCTCGAATTAGATTAGCAGTCCAAAACATAAAGATAATCTCTGAAAACGTAACCGACAGAGATGAATTCATTCTCGCTCGCAAGCTAATATCAAGAGCACAGCACTTACTGTTCTTGGGGTTTGGATATTATCCCGCGAACATGAGACAACTGCTTCAGGGCGCGAAGCTTCCCCTCTAACAGCGATACCCATAGAAATAACAGTCCGGATTTGGAGTATCACCGCTTATAAACAGGTTATCACAAAAAGGCCGGGCTTGTTTAACCCGGCCTTTTTGTGTGGATTTGCCGGGTGAAAAACGGTGTCTTGGAGACATAGTCGAATTCTTTACAAAAAATCCTTTTTTTTATACCCAAAGAGATGGCTCAGTTGTGTTATAAGTAGTGTTAATCCTAAGCTTGGGAAAGCGACTCGCCGATGTTTGATGACAGAGTGCTCATATTGAAATTTAAGTACGGCAGCAGTGATGCTCTTCGCCGTATCTATGAAAAGTACAAAAAAGATCTGCTGAGGCTGGCAACGATTCTTTTGAATGATGTTAGTGACGCCGAAGATATAGTACAAGACGTCTTTGTATCATTTGCACAATCTGCGGAGACGCTAAAGCTTAGCGGCAATCTCAAGAGCTATTTGCTGAGCTGTGTTGCGAACCGGGCCAGAAACAAAAATAGAGCAAATCAGCACCGGCAAGCTGTTGCGCTGGATGAGGCCGAACCAGTTGTCTCGGATACAAAGCGGCCCGATCAATGGCTGATATGCAGCGAGGAATTGAAACGATGGAGCGAAGCCCTGGCACGGCTTCCGTACGAACAGCGGGAAGTGGTCATACTGCACCTGAGGGCCAGCATGAAATTCAGACTAATTGCTCAGTCGCAGGGTGTGTCCATCAACACAGTCAAAGGCAGATATCGATACGGACTGGAGAAGCTACGATCAATCTTAGACGGTGAGGTGAAAAGATGAGATCGGCAGAAAACATAAAGAATGTCTTCAAGAATTTGGATTTGGATATAGATATCAATCCGAAGACAGACCGAAAAATTCTCGGTGAGCTTCTTGAAGCACAGCAGAAATCTAAAGAAATGCAACCGGCATTCGCATTGCCGAATTTAAGGAGAACAATTATGAAGAGTCCATTGACCAAACTTACTGTTGCCGCTGTGCTCGCCATCGCGTGTGTGACGGGCCTCATTCTGTGGACAGGCACCGGATCAGGCGTTGCCCTGGCGGACGTGCTGGCCAGAATTGAACAGGCCAGTGTTTACATGTACCAGATGAGTATAACAGGCCAGACGAAAGAAAGACCTTTGAGCATAGACGTACAGAGCACTGTGTTGATATCGCATGACCATGGCATGAAAATGAGCATGGAATTTCTCGATCCCAATAGCGGGGAGAGAATGCTCCAAGAACAGTATATGCTGCCCCAGAAGAAGAGGATGATTATGATCATGCCAAGCCAGAAAAAGTACACGGAGTTGGAAATCGATGACACTCTGGTCGAACGGACGCAAAAGCAGAACAATGATCCGCGCACCATGGTTAAACGTATCCTGGAATGCGACTATAAAAGCCTTGGCATGTCGACCATAGACGGCATCGAAGTAGAAGGATTCCAAACGACCGATCCCCACTATCTGGGTGGCATACTGGGGGATGTCGATGTCAAGATATGGGTCGATGTCAAGACCCAGCTGCCTGTGCGCTCCGAGATGAACATGCAGATGGACCGGATGGATATACACGCCGTCATATACGACTTCCAGTGGGATGCTTCCGTTGACGCAGCCGAGTTTGAGCCGTTCATACCCGATGACTATACCATGTTTGGCGGCGCGCCCATCAAGATGGCACCCTTCAATGAGGAGACGGCCATCCAAGGTCTGAGGCTGTTTTCCAAACTGAGTGGCAAATTCCCAGAGGAACTGAGTCTTACGACCCTCATGCCGCAATTTAGCAAGCTCAAGGACAGTGACGACCCATCTGTCAAGCAGCTCTTCGAGCATGACAAAGATCTCACGGAAGAAGAAAGAGTCAAAAAACTCATGGATATCATGATACCCATTCAGGGACTGGGAACATTCTACATGAGACTATTTCAGGACAAGAAAGATCCGGCGTACTACGGAAAGAGCGTTGCACCAGAGGATACAGACCAGGTCCTGATGCGATGGAAGGTCTCGGACAACGAATACCGGGTCATCTTCGGAGATCTGCATACTGAGACAGTCACTGCTGAAGTGCTGGCTGAACTTGAGAAGCCGTTGTTAGAGTAACAATGTAACGATATGGTCATAAAGGCCGGGCCTGATAGGTCCGGTCTTTTATAATCTATGAGCAAAGTTGGATTTTCGGCAAAAATTAAACACTCTCATGCTCAACATTCGTATCCGTCACCTCGCCGGCATGAGTCTGAGCAATTTGCATCTCCCTGTTAAGGAAGAAACTAATGACAGTTCTTATCGCAACAATACTCCCAAGTACGGCCACCTCCTCCAATGTCGGATGGGAGATTGTACCCACGATGTCGGCTGCGATAAGGAACTCCAGACCCAAGAGCAGGTAAGAGCCGAATTCCCGTCTGAGTCCCTCCCTCTCGAAACAGGTGTGCTTGAACCTGCACTTGGTGAGTTCCAGAAAAACTACCCGCAGCAGTGTGCGAATGACACCCCAGACGATCACTGCAATTCCAACATATCCTATACTTAGTGAAATGTAATCCAAGACTGCCATTTAATCCACCTCATAATTCAATTTGCATTCCAGTCGCGCTTCCATCAGACATAAAACGCGTAAATCAGGCCAACGGCAATGAAGATGAACAGGACCGTCATGATGCCGCCTGCCTTGATATAGTCCGCATTGTGATAGCCCCCGGGTGACATCAGCAGCGCATTGACCTGGTGCGTGGGCAGCACGAATGAATTCGAGGCACACACAGCCACCAGCAGTGCCATGGCTCGGGGATTGACGCCGGTCTGACCGCCCATTATGATGACCAGAGGCACCAGCAGGACGGTCGCCGCGACGTTAGACATAAACAAAGAAAACACCGTCGCCAGAACCGCGACGCCGGTCATAATCAGCAGGGGATGGCTCTCGCCGAGAAACTGAATCATCAGTCCCGAGATGTATTTGGCCGACCCGGTATTGTCCATCGCTATCCCCAGCGGGATCAATCCGGCCAGTAGAAAGACCGTTCGCCAGTCAACGGCCCTATAGGCCTCGTCGATCGTTATAACCTTCAACAGAACCATGGCAAGTGCCCCAGTCAACAGCCCTACAGAGAGCGACACCCCGGAAAGGACAAGTGCAATCGCGCCAAGAAAACACAGTAAGGCCGTCACAGGCATGGCCCGGCCGGTTATCTTAGACTCGACTGGCGTCACAAGTACGAAATTCTTACGGTCATCGAGCGACTTGATACTCTCCCACCTGCCATAGACTATCATTGCATCTCCGGGCCGAAACAGTTCATCCGAAAAATCTTCCCGCACCTGAGCCTGGCCACTGAGCAAAATGATTGGCTCGACACCGAAATTTTTGCGAAGTGCGACCTCACGAAGTGTCTTGCCCACGATGGGTGCCCGCGGGGGTATGATGAGTTCTGCAAATCCCCCCTGCTCGGGACTCGTCAATCGTTCGAACCTGTCGGCCTGCCCAGGCTGCAGCGCGTAGTCGGCCATGAACCGCTCAAGGTCACTTTGTTTGCCTATCAATGCCAGATGCTGGCCGGCCACAAAACGAGTGTAACGCCAGGGGGCATAGAAAATCTCTTCACCCTCCGACAGCGCCAGCAGATTCAGGTGGTATTTTTTCCAAAGCGCTACGTCCTCGCGTGTCTTGCCAACCAGCGGACTGTCTGCACCGACAAGGCATTGAGATATCTTTGAGGGTAACCGCCAGCTCTCAATCAATTCCTGCTGACTGCTCTTATCACCGCCCTTGTCACTACTGCGAGAAGGCAAGACAGCTTTACCGAAAATCGTAAAATATGCCAGACCTGCCCCGAGCAGCGCCAGACCCACCGGGGTGACACTGAAGAGGCCGAACGAATCCAGGTCGGACTGTTTGAGAAGATCATTGAGTATAATCAGAGGCCCCGATGCCACCATCGTGAGTGTGCCTCCAAGGATCGCTGCGAAGCCCATCGGCATCAGTAACCTTGACGATGGAATACGGGTATTTCTGGATATTCTCAGAAGTGCGGGAAGAAACAAAGCCGCCGCACCGATATTCTGCATAAAGGCCGAGATAAAACCCACCGCGGCAGAGACCAGCAGAGTCAATCGGTTCTGACTTGTCCCGGCCAAGCGGACAATCGGCTCGGTCATGCGCTGCATCACTCCGGAGCGGTCAACCCCATAGCCGAGAATCATAACCGCAATGATTGAAACGACTGCATTGCTGGCAAATCCTGAGAACGCCTGTGCCGGTGTTACCAATCCCAGCCACGCAAGAATAAGCATCACGGCAATCGCGATGACATCTACACGCAGCCATTCACTGATAAACAGTACGACTGTTAAACCCAAGACCAGCAGGACAAGTGCTATCTCAAACGTCATCATCGTGACATTCCTTGAATACAAGCTCTCGCCTATACTAATGCAGAACATTCCAGTCCGTTGGAATTATCTATAAGTATCAGAAGGATTTTAGGTTGGATCCGCTACAAAATCCAACATTTTTCTTTCGTTCGGTTGGAAAACATAATGGAAATAATGACCTTTGTTTATGTAAAAATATGCCGCTTATTCGTTATTATATATAGACGATCGTCAGAACCAAAGCAATGAGGCAGGTCTGATATGCTGGAAGATAAGATTCTTGTGATAAACATAATCGATCGTCTGCGAATCGCTACGGGTAAAAATTTCGGTTATGACGCCGATGCCGCAGAACAAGAGAACGAAGCGACGATTACGGCGTGGGAACAATGGTTTCAAAGCGACGGCCGGATCAAGTTTACACCTGATGCAAAACTTATTGGAGCTTCTCTTGAGCCTGATCTCGGCAGATAGTCCGGGTTGTCTGCCGATTCCCAACTTAGCAAAATGGCCGAGCCGAAATGGTTCGGCCTCTTTATTAGCGCGGTTAGTTATCGTGTGCTGTGAGATTCGTGGTTTAAAAAATCTGTTGCAAATGTCCTCATCTGCCTTATAAGATATCACAATAATATTCACTCATTTATCTGATTAGGAGCAGAAAATGAAACACTTAAGATTGATTTTGGCAATTTCCATTTGTTTTGTATTTGCAGCCGATCTCTGCGTTTTTGGTGCGAACAAAAAATGCGAGGTTTCGGGCGAGCTGAAGAAATGGCACAAGGTCACGCTGACCTTCACCGGACCGGACACCGGTGAAAATGCCGAGCCCAATCCCTTCCGCGATTACCGTCTGACCGTGGTGTTCATCAAGGGGCAGAAGCAATATTTTGTCCCCGGCTACTACGCCGCCGACGGTAACGCCGGGCAAACAGGCGCAATCGAGGGCAACAAGTGGCGCGTTCATTTTGTACCGGATGAAACAGGCCAATGGGCCTACGCCATATCCTTCCGTACCGGGCCGGACATTGCTCTGACGAGTGATCCAAAAGCGGGCTCGCGCACAGCATTCAATGGCGTCATCGGGACACTTGAAATAGCAGCCAGTGACAAAACAGACAGGGATCACCGGGCTAAGGGACTGCTCAAATATATCGGCAAACGCTATCTTCAATTCGCCGAAACAGGCGAGTATTTCCTCAAAGGCGGCGCCGACAGCCCCGAGAACTTCCTGGCCTACGCCGATTTTGACGATACCTACGACACCGGGGAGCTAATACGCAAAGGTGAAGCCGCAGGCGACATATTCATCCACCACTACGCCCCGCACGTCAAAGACTGGCGTCCGGGCGACCCAACATGGAAGAACGGCAAGGGCAAGGGCATGATCGGGGCCCTGAATTATCTGGCCTCCAAAGGTATGAACAGCGTCTATTTCATCCCCTACAATATCGACGGCGGGGACGGCAAAGACGTCTGGCCCTGGACTAAACCCGAAGAGAAATATCGCTTCGACTGCAGCAAGCTCGACCAGTGGGAGATAGTTTTCTCGCACATGGACAAACTGGGTCTGATGCTCCATATCATTACACAGGAGACGGAAAACGACCAGGGACTCGACGGCGGCGAACTCGGCCCGCAACGCAAACTTTACTACCGCGAATTAATCGCCCGCTTCGGCCATCACCTCGCTCTGGTCTGGAACCTCGGAGAGGAAAACACCAACACCACCGAGCAGCGTAAGGCCTTCTGCCAATATATCAAAGAGCTCGATCCCTACGACCATCCAATCGTCTGCCACACATTCCCCCGCAAGTACGACGAGGTCTACAATCCACTGTTAGGTTTCGAATATTTCGACGGGCCTTCGCTTCAGACCAACGACACGCACGCCCAGACAACAAAATGGATTGATAGCTCCAACACCGCAGGCCGGCAATGGTTCGTCAGCCTTGACGAGATCGGCCCGTCCCATACCGGCGCCAAGCCGGATAAGGACGATTACTGGCATGATGAAGTCCGCAGCAAACATTTGTGGGGCCATCTGATGGCCGGCGGCGCAGGCGTTGAATGGTACTTCGGCTACAAATTCGCCAACAACGACCTCAATTGCGAAGACTGGCGCAGCCGGGACCATCTCTGGGACCTGACCCGCTACGCCCTGGAGTTCTTTCATGAGCACCTGCCCTTTACCGAAATGGCTCATCATGATGAATTGACTTCCGCCGGCGACGATTATTGCTTCGCCAAACCCGGCCAGATTTACGCCGTATATCTGCCTGCCCCCAAGGAGCTGGCCAGCGGTTCGACGGGCCTGGATTTGGGCGACAGCTCCGCGAGCTTCACCGTACAATGGTTCAATCCACGCACCGGCGGGGCGCTGCAAACCGGCACTAAAGCCCAGATTACAGGCCACGGCTCGACCCAAATCGGCCATCCGCCCAGCGACACCGATAAAGACTGGGTCGCTTTGATAAAGCTCAAATGAATCTATTGCAAGCAGATACACAGGGCATTTTGGGCGTTTCTTGACGGAAATTGGGTTTGGATTGGCTTTGTTTTTTCGCCGCCTCTATCCGAAAAAATCTCCGTAACCCCTTGTTATGTATGCGTTTACGCCCATTTGCGTCCTTTGTAAATTGGCTTTGTTTTTTCAAATCGCACCCGTTCGACCCGTTTCGGATTTCGGATTTCGAACTTCGAATTTCCAGCCGAAGGCTGGTATATTGGCTTTGTTTTTTCAAATTCCTTTTCGCAATACGCATCACGCAGTCCTTGGGACTCCTTACGGAGTACTCAATACGAAATAAATTGGCTTTGTTTTTTCAAATTAGTCTCAATTTTTCTCTCTATTTTGCCTCTTTTTGTCGCGCTTTCTGCACTATTTGACCGATTTTCGTGCGTTTTGGATTCGTTTTGAAAATTACCTATTTGAACATTCATTATTGTTTCGGATTTAGAATTTCGTGCTTCGAGTTTTCGGGCAAGGCCCGGCGATTTGCATTTTACTTTTTGATTTGGATCCATCCCCCGATGAACAATTTGCTATTGTCTATTCGACATACCACATACGAGACATATTATACCACAAAACAGCCAAAAAATCCAGCAAAATCCCGCATAATTATGTAATAAATGCGGCTTATTGAACATAGCCGAAGGATGAACGCCGATGGCGCGCAAAGCAAAAATCAAAATGCAAGAATTAAAATGACATATCAAAGTGCAAAATGCTCTTTGCACTGTTCATGCAAGGACATCCGGTTGAGCGATTGTGAACTGTCTTGTAGACCGGATTTGGGTCCTTTTTGGGATTTTCTTTGTAAATTTACTGTTTGATTTTTGATATTTTATTTACGGCGACTCCCCGTCGCCTGACTCCCACCAAAGTCGGGGATAATCCTTCCCTTCGAGAATCCACCAGATATCCTCCTCGCCGTTAACCGTCTCGTCCATAAAGTCCCAGCCGGCATCCAAGAATGTGCCGGCCGTCTGCATCTCGGCCGTAGTCTTGCCCGTGCCGCCGGCACTCGTGGCTTGGCCTGAAGTCTGTGTGTCCCAGAAACAGTCGGCTACATTACCCCAGTTGGACCCCGCCAGCCCGCCGACTTTCGAACGCCCACTGACCACACCGGTGCTGTAGCACTGAGTCACAACGCCAAAGTGGTTCCAGCCCACCAGCCCGCCGATATAGTCGCCGCCACCACTAACCACACTGGTGCTGTAGCTCGTGGTGATGCTGGCGTACGAGTTTTTGCCCACGAGGCCGCCGACACAATCAGTTCCGCTGACCGTGCCGGTGCTGTAGCTCGTGGCGATACTCCCAGCGTTCGCCCCCACCAGTCCACCGACAGGCGAATCGCCAGTGACCGCACCCGTGCTGCAGCTGGCGATGATGCTACCGTACCTGTTCCAGCCCACGAGGCCGCCCACATATTCATAACCTGTGACCGTGCCGGTGCTGTAGCCTGCAGTAATGTTCCCGTTGTCATTCAAGCCCACGAGGCCGCCGATATATTTTCCTATTCCATTTATGTCCACTGCCTCCAAATCGAGATTTGAAACGTTGGCTCCTTCGCTCAACTGACGGAACAGACCCAGGTGGCTCCCACCCCTGATAGTTAGATGCGATATTGTGTGGACGCTACCGTCAAAGGTCCCCCCAAACCAGGGTATAACAGCCATAGACCACATGATCCCCGATAGATCTACGGACGCTTCCAGACTGTAATGGGCCACGGGATTGAACCACACGGTTCCCAAATCCCGGGCATCTCGAATCAGATATGGCTGCTCGGCCGTTCCCAATCCCTCCGGCATCACCGGGCGGTCGCCGGCATGGTAACGCAATTTGGGATAATCACCCGGCGATATCTGCCAGTAGTCGCAGGTGCCGTTGAGGATCTCATCGACAAAATCCCATCCTGCATTGAGATACGTGTTGATGTCTTGCATCTCGGTTGTAGTCAGGCCCGTACCGGCGTCGCCGGTGGTCTGCCCTGATGTCTCCATATCCCAGAAACTTGAGGTGATGATGCCACTCCACCAGCCGACAAGCCCCACAAGCCCACCCACGTCCACATCTCCACTGACCGTGCCGGTGCTGTAGCTCGTGGTGATGTTGCCCCCACTGGATCCCACTAGGCCGCCCACATATTGATATCCTGTGGCCGTTCCGGTACTGTAGCTACTGGCGATGCTACCGTCTAGCTCGTTCCAGCCCACGAGGCCGCCGACATGGAGAAGTCCTGCGGCCTTGCCTGTGCTGTGGCTGGCGGTGATGCTACCGTACTCGTTCCCACCCACAAGACCGCCCACATATTCATCACCTGTGATTGTTCCGGCGCTGTAGCTGGCGGCGATGCTACCTTCGTTCAGACCTACGAGGCCGCCCACACAATTATCACCTGTGACCGTACCGGTGCTGTAGCTGGCGGCGATGCTACCGTGCTCGTTCCAGCCCACGAGGCCACCGACAAGTATACCAGTTCCATTGACATCTACTGCTTCCAGGCCCAAATTTGAAATAATCGCCCCAGACTCCAATCGACCGAATAGACCAAGGTAGCTATCGCCCTTGATCGTCAGGCGCGAGATGGTATGCCCGTTGCCGTCAAAGACACCTGTGAAGGAAGGTCCGCCAAACTCCCAATTCGCGTCGTTCGTATCCGGGGCAATGACGGCTTTGTCGAAGATCTTTCGGCCGGGGAGGTTGGGGTCCAGGTCGATGTCGGCGGTCAGGATGAAGTGCTTGTCGTAATCTTCGGGAGTCTCGCCAAGCAGCATCAGGTCGTCGGCCGTAGCGATCTGGTAGGGGTCGTTAGGCTCTCCTGTGCCCCCGCTGTATTTGGCATAGGCAGGAAAGCTGACAAAGCAAACTTCAATCAGTAAAGGGATTGCACGCAAAACTCGTGAATATCTCAGCGTCGCCATTATCGATCCTCCGTCCCCCATCTTCGGTCAACAGGGCAATGAACGGCTTTTCCCTTTGTCGCTGATATATAGTATAGCAGATTTTGATTGTCCGGGTCAAGAATAAAAATCTCGCTGAGAGGATTCAAAAAATCATTGAAGGAACAGGTTGTGTATGACGATTCGCAGGTGTCCGGCATTTGGGGGTAGATATTCTAATTTACTGCGGGGGGATGGTAAAATCGCTTGCAATCCTCGCTATTCCTGCTAAGCTCATTCCTGTGACATTCGGGCCGGTTTTCCGTCGCGAGCCAGGGCCTGAACGGATAGTATCGATTTTCAGAAGTGCATGTTTTGGGAAAGGTGGTGTCATGAGGCAAACGCTGGTTGGTAATCTCGTTTTTATGACTCTGGTGGTGCTGATTGGTGTGAAAGAAGTGAGGGCAGAGGAGACGCGAAAAATTCCGCTCATCGTACCGGGCACCGAATTCGTGGCTATCGAGTCGCACCGCAGTGACAGGGGAGGTTTCAACGATTTCTGCGTCTTCGAGGACGACAACCAGCTTTGGCACCTTTTCGCAATCTCAACCCACCGCCCATCGGATCCGGCCTTTCGCTATCCCTCGTTCCTGCATGCGACCTCCAATGCATTCACCGGGACGTGGGAGCGGCAGCCCTATGTCGATCTCGGCAAGATGCATAACTGGGCGCCCTGGATCATTCGCGACCCGCTCCGTCCGTCCATATGCATAATGTTTGTCGGCGGCTCGAAGGAAGAAACGCTTCGCACCTATGAGTCCGAAGCTGACGATCTTTTCTACTGGAAGCTGCGCAAAGACCTGGGCAAAAAGCACGGCACACGTGATGCGATTGTCAGGCTCGATGAAAACGACCAGCAGTATTACCTCTATGCCACGATGGGCAGCCCTGCAAACGGCAATGAGGGCATCGCGGTATCCGTGTCTGCGGATATGGACAACTGGAAAACCATCCGCGTGATCCCTACCGGCCCGGCGAACACGTGCGATGAATCACCTTTCGTTGTCGCCCACGACGGGTGGTACTACTTGTGGGCAACCGTCTCATCAATCCATTATTACCGGGGCATCCAGACGCGGATTTTCTGCTCGAAACATCCTGATTTCCGGGACCTTCCCGACACGCGGGCAGAGAACGCCCTGTACACGATTCCGATGCACGCCATCGAGATTGTGGAACTTGACGAGCAGACCTGGATCGGCCGGACGGGACATCAGGGGCCCGGCATTGTCTTTAGCCGATTGCGATGGGGAGCGTATGGCACGACGCGGCAGTTGGCCCGGGACGAGCTTTCCTGCGAGGGTGAATGGATGTGGACCAACCGGGGGGCCTGCTCGCAACCGGGTGCTTCGTTCGAATGCCGTTTCACCGGCGGTCGTGTCGAGTGGCGCGGAAACATATCGCCCTCGGGCGGTAAAGCGGACATATACATCGACGGCAAATTGGCCGGGCTCGCCGACCAGTACGGATATGACAGGAGGGCATTCAGCAACGAGTATCGGGGGGCGTTCATCTGGACGAGCGAAGATATGCCTGATGGCGAACACGTTTTCCGGGTGGTGCTGCGAGACGACAAAAATCCCGCCTCCCGCGGCACCCTGATCACGGTGACCCAGGTCACTGTTACTGAGTTCCGCTGAGCCGGACTTTAAGCAAGATACTTTTTCCTCCATTGAGTTCTTGTTTTTTTCAGCGACGGATGATGTTGCCATTGTCTTGTGAGCGACCATACGAGGCTCAATTCACCCCGGCCGATCAGGTACAAGCTCAGAAGCTATCTCAGTAATCATGGGAGGGCCGGAGAAGCGGCGGGCAAAGCTGCCTGACGCGAAAACCACAAAAGAGTAATAGCCAAGCTCTAAAAACCCCGGCAATGGGCTAAAAATCCACTTATAAGATGAGATGCACCCCCACGGCGCAGACCGGATAAAAAAAACTATTGCAAATCCTCAGAGTTTTACTATAATACGCGGTTTGTTGTGCGTGATGTGTGGTACGCAACACTCAATACTATATACGGAATAAGAAATAGGGAGAAGTTCCAATGGAATCAGTTACAGAATGGGGAATCGACTTATTTGCCGACAACCTGCCTTCAATGGAGGAGATTAAGACGCTTTCTGGATTTATCCACTCCAGCGAAAAAAATCTTATAAGTTTCAATGATGAAGTAGAATCAAATATGTCCCAAACCGGACAGAAAGCCTTTCTGTCAGTTGGAATCGGGCTTTTTATTCTTGGCAGAAACGCCGAGGCAGCCGAAAAACTTTCAAAAGCAAAAGACTGCAAAGAAAAATACATATATCTGGCCTTTGCGCTTCGCCGAACAGGCGAATTCGACCGGGCAATCGAAAGCCTGCAGAACAGTCTCGCTTACGAGGCCGATAAATTAAACATAACGCTGGAAAAAGCGGCCACATATCGTTACGCAGGGAACTTCGACGCCGCAGCCAAGGAACTCAAAGCCTGCACAAATTTTGAAAACGTAAGTGCCGAGTATCATCACCAGCTTGCTCGCCTTCAGGAAGCCCAGGGGCTCTACAAACAGGCAAAGGACAATTACGTAAAAGCCCTGGAGCTGTCCCCGAATCATCAAAAAGCACTTTTTCACCTGGCCTTTCGCTGTGACTTATCCGGCGACGAAGAGGCAGCAATTGACTACTACAAACAGATTGCTTCGAGTTCGCCGGTTTATGTAAATGCCCTGCTGAATTTGGCTGTGCTTTATGAAGACTATGACCAATTAGACAAGGCAACTAAATGTGTCGATATGGTCCTGGAGACTCACCCGAATCATAAAAGGGCAATACTGTTCAAGAAAGACATCGAAAGCTCAAAAACGATGTTCTACGACGAGGAAAAAGAAAAGAAAAAGACCCGCAAAAACCAAATCATCGAAACGCCAATCTCTGATTTCGAACTTTCGGTGCGAAGCAGAAACTGCCTCAAAAAAATGAATATCGTTACACTCGGTCACCTCCTTAATATTACCGAGACAGAGCTGCTGGCTTATAAAAACTTTGGTGAAACTTCACTCAGAGAAATCAAGGCCATCCTCGAACCGAAAGGATTGTATCTTGGCATGGCTATGGAGGAAAAACAGCTCGTTTCAGCGGAATCTTTTGATGACAATGATTCGGAAGACCATGAGGAGGGACTCAGGAATAAACCTGTAGATGACCTCCAGTTGTCGGTGCGTGCCCGAAAATGCCTGCAAAAGCTCAATATTCGCACAATCGGTGAACTGACAAGCAGAACAGATGCTGAACTTCTCGGCTGCAAAAACTTCGGCGTGACAAGCCTGAACGAAATCAACAAAGCCCTCGGAGACCTCGGATTATCGCTGCGAAACCTGGACTAACCGATTTATTATTATCAGGTAAATTGACATTGTTCACCACAATCCATTTGACAGCAAACCCAAGGACAATTGTCTTGAGGACAGTCTCACGGGGACACCAACTTCAGATTTCGAACGGTAAATTAGCAGTCTTTTTGCTTCTGCTGCTAATCTTCGGCGGCTGTAAGGATCGCCAGCTCACAACTGCTACGTCCCAGATGGATATCGAACCACAGTTCTGGGTAAGAGTTATGCTGCTTGACGATGTCAAAACCTGTACGCTGAAAATCAACTCGTCATTCAGCATTACCGATGACCCGAACCTGCAAACACTGCTCCCAACAGCCTGCTTTGACCAAATAGATGCGCCGCTGAGTGTCGAGCTTCTCAACGGTTCAATTACCATCGGCGGTCGGCACTTTATGAATAATGAGGTGGTCGTTTTTCCCGATGAGCCACATATCTTCGCCCTTAACGGTGACGAATATCGCGGCAATTTAAAGCTAATAATCAACCCTGACGGCAGTTCTTTCGATGCAATTAATCTGCTTCCGCCTGAGCCGTATTTGGCCGGCGTGATAGGTGCTGAGATGCCCAGCTACTGGGAACCGGAGGCACTTAAGGCCCAGACAATAGCGGCAAGAACTTACTGCTTTTACATCAAAAAGCGATTCGGAGCCAACCGCGCCTGGGACATGAGAAAGACAGCGGCAAATCAGGTTTATCGAGGTCTCAGCGCCGAGTCAGCCCATATCTGGAACGCCGTAAATCAAACAAAAGGCCAGGTCCTGTCCTGTAAACAAATCGACGGCAATGAAGATATCTTCCCCGCCTACTACAGCTCAACCTGTGGCGGTCATACTGAAAATAGTCAAAACGTATTCGGTGACTCCTTCGAGCCGCTAAGCGGTGTTCCCTGTCCATATTGTAAAAACGTAGCCAAATCCAGATTTTTCTTTTGGCCTGAGATTCAATTCAATAAGACTGATATTACAACGAAGCTGCTACAAAGATATCCACAGCTTGAACAACTCGTAGAAATCACAAACATCATACCCGCCGAACAGAGTGATTATGGAGAATTTTCTCGACTGACCAAAATTAAACTTACCAACTCAACCGGCAATAGCGATTATCTCAAAGCCGAAGACTTTCGCCTGGCAATCGATCCGACCGGATTAAAATTCAAAAGCGCAATTTGTCAAATCGTAAACCGGGATGATGAATGGATATTTCTATCAGGCAGAGGCTGGGGTCACGGCGTAGGAATGTGCCAATGCGGGGCCGAAGGAATGGCAAGAGATGGAAAAGACGCAAAGAAGATACTTTCGTATTATTATCCAGGATCCAAAATCATTAGCGTCTATTGAAACTGAACTTGAAATGAATAATTTCCAAATTCTCCATCAGGACTCCCATTCAGCAGCCCGGCAGGGTTTGATGACGACTGCACATGGACAGGTTGAAACTCCCGTTTTCATGCCGGTCGGCACTGCCGGGGCCGTAAAGGGTATCACCCCGCAGCAGCTCGAAGAAACCGGCGCCGCTATCATACTGGCCAATACCTATCATCTGCTGCTCAGGCCTGGAGTTGAGACGGTCGAAAAGCTCGGCGGACTACACAAATTCATGGCGTGGAACCGACCCATACTCACAGACAGCGGGGGATATCAGGTTTTCTCTCTGAGCCCACTGACGAAAATCGACGATGATGGCGTTGAATTTGCCAGTCATATAGACGGGGCAAAGATATACCTTAACGCCGAAATCGCAACAGAAATCCAAAATCGGTTAGCCGCCGATATTATAATGTGCTTCGACCAATGCACACCATTCGGCCTCGACGAACCGCAGCTTAGAAAAGCTGTCGAAAGAACCGTTCTCTGGGCACAGCGTTCTAAACAGGCGCATAAAAGATCTAACCAGATGCTTTTCGCGATTGTTCAGGGCGGAATAAATCCTGAGCTACGAACATACTGCGCCAAAGAACTGGTCAAAACGGGTTTTGACGGGTACGCTATCGGCGGTTTAAGCGTAGGCGAAGGGCATAACGATATGATACAAACGGTTACTCATACAACGCAGCATTTACCGAAGGACAGGCCTCGTTATTTAATGGGCGTTGGTACTCCGGCCGATATCATTGCCGCCGTCAGGGCAGGTGTCGATATGTTCGATTGTGTTCTGCCAACGCGAAACGGAAGAAACGCCTTTGCTTTTACCGAAAATGGCCCTGTCCGGTTAAGGAACAACACTCATATAAACGATACCAGACCAATCGAAGCCGGCTGCAACTGCTACTGCTGCAGGAATTTTAGCCGAGGCACCTTAAGACATTTCTTTAATTCGGGAGAAATGCTCGGCCCAATATTAGCTTCGCTACATAACCTGGCGTTTTACCAAAGGCTAATGGCCGAAATAAGGCAGGCCATTAAAAGAGATGAATTTGACAAATGGGCAGAAAGAATTGATTATTGACTATTAGCTATTGGTTATTGATAAAAGAATAAAAAGTCGCTAATATTTACAACTTACCCGGCGGTTCTACCGTTGGTTATCACTATGTGAAATGTGATATATGACATTATGAAGGGAAAATAAAATGAACAATGTATGGATATTAGGTCAAACAGAAAACAATGATGCGCCATCAGGCATTTCTCCGGTCCCTGCAACCTCGGAAGGCGAAGCAATAACGACCGTATCGGACTCAAACGACCTTCAGCCACGGACTACCACACTGCAAAAGTCTCCTCTAATGCAATTCCTGCCATTTATTTTGATGTTTGTGGTTATGTATTTTCTGCTTTTCAGAGGACCTCGAAAGAAACAACAGCAGCATAAACAAATGGTACAATCGTTAGCAAAAAACGATAGAATTCAGACAATCGGAGGAATTATCGGAACCGTAGTCGATGTTAGGGAAGATGAGATTACGCTGAAAATTGACGAGTCGAATAATACGAAAATAAAGATTCTCCGTTCAGCGATCGGCAAGAATTTGTCGAAAGATAAGAATTAGACATAAATATTTAGCCGGCGGTCTTATTGCTGGTTAGCAAAATACGCGATACGCAATACGATATAAGAGGGAAGTTATGAGTAAAAAACTGACGTCGAAAATTGTTTTAATCATTGTTTTAGTGGTTGTTGCAGCCTGGACTTTATATCCCCCAAACAAGACCTTAAAGCCCGGGATAGACCTGGCCGGCGGAACAAGCCTTATCTATGAAATTGACACCCATGGCCTCAAAGAAACGGTAAAGCAAGACTTGGCACAGAATATGATAACCGTTCTGCGAAGGCGAATCGATCCGGCTAACATCCAAAATCTTATATGGCGACCACAGGGCAGCACCCGCTTCGAAATACAGATGCCCTTAGCAAGCGCAGAAGCACACCAAAAACGCAAGGACTATGAAGAGGCGGAGAAAAATCTGCTCGACAAAAACGTAAGGCCTGCGAAAATTCTTCGCTCCCTCGAAAAACCGGCAGAAGAACGTGCCAAACTCTTCGATGAGTTCGCACAAGGTGACCCCAACAGACTGGCAATTCTCGAAACCCTTGCAACAGTCTATGATGAACGCATCAATTTATCCGATACAAGGGATAAGCTCTTTTCAAGCCCCGAAGACGCAGAAAGCACAATATCTTCGGCCGGCCTCGACTTAGACCTGGTAAAGCAGCGCCTAAGCGATTGGATCAAAATGGATGACCAGGAACTGACGGCATCAATTAAAGAATTCCTCGGCTCTGAAAGTGATGCCCAAATCAAGCTTGATTCTCTGAAAAAGTATATCCAATGGTCCGAAGTCGCTGATCAGTCCCTCGAAAAGAATGTCCGGTACAACGACGCAAAAAAAGCCATCGATCAATTAAATCTGACTAAAGATCAGTTAGACGTTTGCCTTGAACTTCCCCAAAAGTCACAGAAACACAGTGACGAAATCGCAAAGCTCAAAACCTATTTCCCCGACCGGACGGAAGAAATTGACATAGTAGTAGCGGCATTCAACGAGTACCGTCCTTTCAGAGGCAGGCTCGACGACCCCAAGGATCTACAACGAATGCTCAAAGGCGCAGGAATACTGGAGTTCAGAATATTACCTACGCCAGAAGATACCGAAGTAAATGCAGACGAGCTGACCACACAAGTTGAACTGCTTAAGACAAAAGGGCCTAAATTTGCTTCGGAGGCCTCAAGCAGGAAATACATTTGGTGCGAAATAGAAAATAAAAACGAATGGAAAGTGCCTATTTCAATAGTTGCCGAATTTGGTGACAAATCCTATGTCCTGACAAGCAACAAAAGCAACGAAACCATGCTGCACAGCCCAGGCAAAAGAGAATGGAAGCTTGAAAATGCCTATCCGACTACGGACAATATGGGCCGGAGAGCTATTGGCTTTCTACTGGATGACAGAGGCGGAAATCAATTCGCTAACATTACAGGAAAGAACATTGGCCGGCCACTGAGTATCATGCTTGATGGAATCGCAATATCGGCACCGAATATCGAATCCCGCATTCGAAGACAAGGCGTAATAACAGGCAGCTTTACTCAAACTGAAGTTGAAGATATGGTCAACAAGCTAAACGCCGGCTCTTTACCCGCCAGACTGATAGAACAGCCCATTTCTATAAATACGATCGGTCCATCCATAGGCGCCGACAATCGCGACCAGGGTATTCAAGCCGGACTAATCGGTCTTGTGGCGGTCATTATATGTATGGCGGTTTACTATTGCTTAGCCGGCTCAATCGCTGATGTGGCACTGCTTATGAACCTGCTGTTTGTCCTGGCAATTATGGCAGGAGTGCGAGCAACTTTCACGTTACCCGGTATTGCCGGCATTATACTCACCATCGGCATGAGCGTGGATGCCAACGTCCTTGTTTTTGAAAGGATCCGCGAAGAACAACTGCGAGGCTCATCGCTGAGAGTCGCTATAACGAACGGCTATCAAAAAGCTTTCAGAACCATTTTAGACGCCAACCTAACTACTTTCATCACCGCGGCGATTCTTTACTGGCGCGCCTCGGAAGAAGTAAAAGGCTTTGCTATCGTGCTTATGCTCGGTATCGCATCAAGTATGTTCACTGCGTTGTTTGTAACTCGGGTAATTTTCGATTCTCTCTCAGCCAGGCGAATTATAAAAGACCATTTATTTATGCTGCGTCTCATACACAATCCGGATATAAACTGGATGCGCTCCAGACCGATCTTCTTCAGTATATCAATTCTACTTGTTATAGGGGGATTGTTTGTTTTCTTCGCAAGAGACGATGCGAAAAATAATAAATATGATATCGAATTCACAGGCGGAACAAACGTCCAAATCAATCTAAAAGAAGCTATTGATCGGCAGGAGGTGGAAGACAGAATCCGCAAAATAGGAACGGATTTGAACAATCCCGCCCTTGCGGCGGCAAACGTTTACAGGGTAGGAGAATCCGGCCAACAATATGAAATCAGCACCATGGAAACAAACAAAATCAGCGTCACCGTAATCTTCCCCGGAACAAGACCGGCAACGGCCGTTGACTTGGCCCCTGCAATAGAATTAGCCCAAGACAAGTTTGCCGGCAGACTCAGCAATCTGCTCGTGACACAGGACACTGTTAATCCGGCAAAATTCACGATATCAACCAGCCAAATGAACCAGTCTCTGGTCAAGGACGTTTTGACAGCAGCTTTTCCCGATACAGATATATCAGAACCAACGGTCGATGAAGTTGTCAATGACGCGATAGTTACCGCCTTTGCAGACCAACTGGAAATTCAACAAAATCTTCAGCCTGAAATAATCTCCGAAGAAAAAATATCCCCAGAGATGATAGAATCCTACCCCGAACTCATCGATTTTCTGGGCGGTATCAAGATTGAATGCGAAATCAAAAGGGCTGCCACCGCCGGAGAAATTATCCAGAGGTTCAAGGATTTGCCATTTAAACCGGACATGCGAGATATCGAACGGTATCCCTATGAAATCCTCGACTCAAGCCTGAATGCAATGACTGAGCCAAACCAACCCGTAAAATCCTTTGTATACGTAAGCGCAGAGTCCGAAGCAGGTTTTCGCGAACTCACCGAGGAGGAATGGACGAGCTTCATTGAAAACGAAAGGGCCAAAGTCCTGGCTGCGACCAAACTTGAAACTTCACTGCCTCGTGTGAGACAATTTGATCCTTCCGTGGGCGCAGAACAAAAGACACGGGCTTTGATTGCCATTATCCTGTCGTTATTCGCAATCGTTACTTACATCTGGATACGATTCGGAAATTTCAGCTACGGCATCGCCGCTATTACCGCACTCGTGCACGACGTATGTATCACACTCGGCGCCGTCACCGTTTGTTCCTATATCGCAGGCACATCTATCGGAGACACTCTTTTAATTGGAGACTTCAAGATCAACCTGGCGATGATAGCCGCTTTCCTTACACTCATCGGATATTCGCTTAACGATACAATTGTCGTTTTTGACCGTATCAGGGAAAACCGCGGCAAGGCCCGCCAGCTCAATCCACAGATGATAACAGACAGTATCAACCAGACTATTTCCAGAACGATTATGACATCCTTCACAACATTTATAGTTGTGCTGATAATGTATATCTTCGGCGGCCCGGGGCTTCGAGGCTTTACATTAGCAATTGGTTTCGGTATCATCGTCGGCACGTACTCATCGATTGCGATAGCGGCACCATTGCTACTTATTCACCCGATTCAATTTATTAGCGGCCTGTTCGGATATGAAAGAAAAAAGGGACAACGTAAATAGTGCAGTAAAATGCAAAAGGACTTGAAAATAGGTTTGGCTTTGGGTCTGGCGCTGGTAATCACTGCTGTACTCTGGCTGTCTACTCGCCCAAGCCTAAGTCCAAAAGCAAGAATACAAAACCTTCACAACGTTGCTTCTCTTCAGGAAGATTTCGGTTTGCTGGAGGATATGTCGACAAACAAACCAGTCACAGACGATAATCAAATATCGAAAATCGATCATCAAACAGAATCACCGGATTCAACACAATACGAGCAGGCAGAGAAGATAAAGCCGGACAAATTCCACATTGTACTGAAGGGCCAAACCCTTTCTGAAATTTCTTATAAATACTATGGCTCCGCAGGAAATTGGCAAAATATTTTCAATGCCAACAAAACGACGATAAAAGACGCGAACAAACTCACGCCCGGAACAAAACTAATCATCCCAAACTAAACTATCCCAATCATTATATTACAGGGATTCCGCCGCTGCACTGTCGACCAGCCAGGTAACCTTATCGAGAACAGGCCAGAGGGCATGAATGGGGTACCTGACTTCGTCCGGCTCACTGGTCAAAACCTTCTTTAGAATGTCGGCTTTTTCCTGGCCGCAAACTAATACAACCAGACGAGACGCAGCACATAACACCGGATGCGTCAGTGTTATCCTGTTATGCTTCTCATCCAGAACATAAACAACACATGCCAAATGTTCCATATCAAAAGTTGCATAGGAATTTGGAAACAGCGATCCGGTATGCCCGTCGGCGCCCATGCCGAGCACAATCAAATCAAACTGGGGAATCTGCCCGGCTTCCAGGTTAAAAGCCTCTCGAATAGTTTCTTCGTAGCGATTAGCAGCAACCTTGAAATCGCCGTACTCGGTCGGAATACGATGAATATTCGCATCGGGTATAGCAACCTTATTCAAGAAAGTATCAGCTGCCAGCTTATAGTTGCTCCACTTGGAATCCTGACGCACATATCGCTCATCAACCCAGAACAATTGTATCCTGTCCCAGGGTAGAGCATTTGCCTGCGGCATCTCGCCGAGCAGCTCAAAAAAACGCTTGGGCGTATGTCCCCCTGAAATGGCCATGTAGAAGTTATTTTTCGCCTTTATTGCCTTCAGTGCATCGGCAATAAAAATCTCAACACTTCTTTGAGCAAGACTCTCGGGCTCGGGAACAACTTCAACTTTCGGCTTGTATTTTGTGGTAGTTTTCATAATTCCACCAACTTTGCCCCCAGACAAGAAATTGTATTCCGACTTCGAATCATTCTCCCGTCTCTTTCATCGCTCAAATGTAAACCATTAACATTATCCATTTGTCGAGATGGTTTAGCCAGAAAAACCTGGAAAAAATTTCAGCTATTTGCTAACTTTTTGCCGCAGAATAACTTATGGACTCAAATTAGCCGATTTGGCCGTATAAATCCTGCTCTTGACATCTTCAAGAATCATATATAGCGAAGGCACGAGCACAAGTGTTATGCAGGTCGCGAACATCACGCCGAATGCCAGGCTGACAGCCATCGGTATGAGGAACCGAGCCTGCAGACTCCTTTCTGTTATCATCGGTAAAAGACCAAAAAACGTCGTCAACGTCGTTAACATAATAGGTCTGAATCTTCGCGTAGCACAATCCCTCAACACCTGTGAAAGCTCGATTCCATTTTTGGTCTCTCGATTGATAAGGTCAATCATAATCAGCGAATCATTTACGACCACCCCCGACAGGGCCACAATACCGAACATCGACATTATACCGAGATTATACCCCATCAATAAGTGCCCAATAGTCGCCCCGACAATCCCGAACGGAATTGCCGACATGATGATCGCAGGCTGCGAGTAGCTTCTGAACTGCACGGCTAACAGTCCGTAAATCGCCAGCATTGCAATGATGAAATTCGTCTTTAGACTTCCGAATGACTCAGCAATCTCCCGCTGCTCGCCGCCGAAGCGATACTGCAAGCCGCCAAAATCACGAGCCAGTCTCGGCATCACGCCCGCGAGCAAATCCCGATTTATCTCGCTGGCATTGGCGATCGTCTTATCAACATCAGCCGAAACGCTCACTACCCGTCTGCGGTCTATACGCTTGATCGTTGAATAGCCCCTGCCGTATTGCACATCAGCTACGGTCTTGAAGGGAATCTCCGTACCATCCAGCAGACGGATCCTCATATTCTCCACATCGGCAAGGCTCCTGCGTTCAGACTCCGGATAGCGCACCATCACACGAATATCATCCCGTCCGCGTTGTATCCGTTGAACCTCGTCACCATAAAAGCCCTGCCGAACCTGCCTGGCCAAATCAGAGAGCGTAAGCCCCAACGTCCGCCCCGTGTCCTTGAGCTTCAGCCTCAACTCTGCCTTACCAGGCTCAAAGTCATCTTTAATGTCACTAACGCCGGCGTAGTCTCGCAAAATTCCCTTGACCTTCTCCGACGCCGCTAAAAGTACGTCAAAATCCTTATGCGACAGCTCCACATTTATAGGATCGCCAGTGCTGACAAATTCTGATATGAAGGTCAACGACGAAGTCCCCGCCACTTCGCCCACAAGCTCCCGCCAGCGATTCTTAACTGAAGTGCTCGACAGGTCACGTTCTTCTGCGCCAAGCAGCTCTACATTTATCTCCGCCAGGTGTGATTGTCCACCTCCGCCAAGGTCAACTTGCATAGGACCGCTGTGACCCATAGTTGGATGAGCCCCGAGGGTCGTAGCAACGTGCTTTAGAAGAGAGGGCTTGCCCTCACGCTCAGCGTCAAATTCCCTTATCGTGTCAAATGCCGCCTGCTCAATCTTCTCTGCAATCGCCCGAGTCTGCTCAATTGGCGTACCCAATGGCATTTCGAGCCTTGAAAATACGTTATCCGCTTCAATTGCGTCAAAAAAAACAAACTTTATGTACCCCCCCGCCACGAATCCCACAGTCATTAGAAAAATTGCTACTCCAATCGCCAACGTGACATACCGCCACTTGACCGCTCGCTCAACAAGCCTCGCGAAAGGACCGTTAACAAACCATCTTAGACCTTTGTCGGTCAAATCGTTGATCTTGTCGGTGAAGCGCCTTACGCCCTTGCCGGGCCTGCCTCGCTTCGAAGACAAATGTGCAGGTAGAATAAGCAACGCCTCTACCAATGAAAACGACAAAACACCTATCACAACAATCGGCAGCACCCGGAGAATCTTACCCATAATCCCGCCGGTATAAGCCAAAGGTATAAATGCAAAAACCGTGGTCAACACTGCCGATATCACAGGCCAGCACATCTCCTTGACGCCTTTTGTCGCTGCCGACAATCGGTCCAGCCCCTGTTGACGATATGAGAATATGTTCTCACCCACAACAATCGCGTCGTCCACGACTAGTCCAAGTACCATAATAAAAGCAAAAAGACTCATCATGTTGATCGTTACATCAAAGTGAGGTAACAACCAGAACGCCCCAAGAAATGAAATCGGTATGCCCATCGCAGTCCAGAACGCAAGACGTACGTTCAGAAACAGCGTCAAGCACAGGAATACCAAAATAAGTCCTATGTAGCCGTTTCTCGTCAGCAGATTTAGTCTGGCCTTAAGAAACTCCGTATCATCTTCCCACAACGCCAGCGACACCCCCGCAGGCAAGGACTTTCGTTTCTGACTAATATACTCCTTGACAGTCCGAGCTACATCCAGCGCATCCTGCTCTCCGGTCCGCGAAACCTGTATAAAAGCGGCGCTCTCGCCGTCAAACCTCGCAGAAAGATCCACATCTTCGAACTCATCCTTAACCCTGGCAATATCGCTTAAGCTTATCCTGGTCCCGTCGTTGCGCGTGACGACTATTATCTTCTCAAACTCAAGTCCGCGGTACTTCTGTCCCTTCGTCCGTACTAAAATCTCGCCACCTGATGTCTTGACCAAACCGGCTGGAATATCCAACGATGAATTTCGAACAGCCATCACAACCTGGTCAAAGCTCAATCTATAGCGCCGCAGGTTCTCCTCAGGCACCTCAATTGATATTTCATACGGTTTTACTCCAGAAATAGTCACTTGCGTGATGTTCTCTTTGGCAGTCAGATCATCCCGAACCTGATCTGCCAACTTCTTTAAGGCATCCTCTGAAACATCACCGTAGACAACTACAGAAATAACCTTAAACCGCGTTTTCAACTCAGAGATTACCGGCTTTTCCGTCTCCTTTGGAAACGTCATGATCGTGTCAACTTCCGCCTTGATATCGTCAAGAACCTCTTTAACATCGGCGTATTCCTCTACCTCAACCAGGGTCGAGCCCATGCCTTCAGCGGCTGTCGATGTCATGCGTTTGATGCCATCCACACCTGCTATTGCCTCCTCAACACGCGTGCAAACTCCCTCCTCAACATCGGCTGGCGAAGCACCGAGGTAAGGCACCATTATGTTTACCATATCAAGGCTCATCTCCGGAAACACTTCCAGTCTTGCTGAGGAGATTGCAAGCATTCCTGCCGCCACTATGAGCAACATCAGAAGATTTGCGGCAACGTGGTTTGAAGCAAACCACCCGAGAATACCTTTTCTTTCCTCCGAGTCTTTCACCTATCTTCCCTCCGGCCTGCCTGGCTTATTTGCGTCTTGCCCGACCTGTTCGCTGTTAATCGTGATATCAGCTTTTGTCCGCACCTTCATACCTTCAATGACTGCGTCTAAAGAGCTTATGGCAATATTTGCCTCATCACGCACGCCTGATACTACATAGGCGAAGTCTTTGTCGGCCCGGACAATGTCCAGTGACTGAATATACAGACGATTGTCATTTACCAGCCAGACTTTGTTGCCCTCGCGTATCGCATCGCGGGGCACTGCGACCGCATTGAGAAGGGTTTTGCCTTGAATTAGAACCTCGGCAAACACACCCGGTAACAATGGAGGCCTGCCATTGAAAATCTCGAACGGATTTACTACTTCAACAACGACAGAAATCATTCGGGAAGTTCTGTCGACCTGACCTGTGGTGCGGACAACGTAGCCTTCCCAGGTCTGTTCGGCTCCTGCGAAGTCGGCCCTTACTTCGGCTGGTGTTCTTCTGACAGAGCCCTGGTCGCTATTGGCGAAAATTGAATTCTCGAAGACATCGAACCAGGCCAGCTCATCATCCTCAAGGGGCACTTCAATTTCCACTGCATCAGTTCCATAAGCCTTGGCCAGAGATTGCCCGGTAACTACATACTGGCCAAGGTCGACTTTTTCACTGGTAACCAGGGCATCAAACGGTAAAGAAAGACTGGTTCGCTCAAGTCTTAACTTCGCAGCGTCGAGTTGAGCCTCCGCTGACTCCAGCATAGCCTCTGCCTTGCGAATCTGCGGTTCACGGAGAACTAACGGCGAGGTCGGCTCAGAGTCAGGGTGCAATTCGCTCCACTCTTTCCGAGCAACATCGGCCTCAGCCTGCTCTGTTTCCAGTTTTACCCCGGCATCTATCACGGCGGCATCGGCCTGGCGGACTGCCAATTCATAGTCCCTCGGGTCTATTTGTAATATTTTTTCGTTGCCAGGGATAAGACCGCCAACTTTAAGCTCCGGATGAATATAAAGTACCTTCCCAGCCACTTCCGGGACGATATCAACTTCAACCTTGGGATTGACCGTCCCGTAGCCTTGAACGATCATCGGAATATCCCTCACGCGGAGCTGCTCAACCTTGACCAGCGGCGCTTGCACATCCTGTTCCATTCGCTTGGGCGGCTTTTTTAACTTGATCAAAACAATCGCACCAACAACACCCAGGATTACGATGATAATGGTAAATAAAGCCTGCAAAAGCCCGCGCGCAGTTCTGTGAGCTGCACGAGGCCGCCCGGCAATCTCTCTATCTTTTCTTCTACTTTCAGTCATCTTTTCCTACCGCCAATATTTCTTCTTCTCGATGATCCCAATCACCACCCAGAGCCAGGTATAGATTAACTCGTGTGGTCCAGATCTGGCTTTTTAGGATAGTCAACTCTTCCTCAGCTATTCTTCTTCGCCGCTCGGACTCCAGAACCGTCAGGATTCCCGAAATGCCCTGCAGGTACCGCTGCTTTGAAAGTTCCTCAGCGGCACTGGCCTCTCTGAACCTGTGCTCGGTGTGCTGCAATTGGGTTTGCAGCATCTGCTCGCTTATCAAGGCGTCTTCAACCTCCCTCATTGCAGTGAGAACAATGCCGGCGTAATTAGCAGCTAATTCGGAATAGCGAGCCTTTGAAGCATCGATTTGAGCACGAATTTGACCGCCTTTGAAGATAGGCTGGGAAAGACCCATTAATAATGCATAAGTTTCTGAATAATGCTCCCAAATGTCACGCCACCTGTCAGCACTTGCACCATAGCTTGCTGTAAGGGTCAGGTCCGGATATAACTGCGCAATACTGACGCCAATCCTTTCGTTAGCCGAGCGTAAGGCCAGTTCCGCAGCCCTTACATCCGGTCGCCTGTCAAGAAGAGATGCAGGCAATCCAATAGGCACAGGCTCTAATTCCGGCAAATCATCCAATGTCTCAGGCAAATCATCCGATGATCCCGGCCGACGAGCAAGAAGAACGTCAAGAGCATTATGAGCCTTTATCAAAGATAGCTCAACAGCCGGCTCAAAAGCCTTTGACGCCGCTAAATTCTCACGTGCCAACCTTATATCCACCGGCCCGACAAGACCCTGTTCATACCGCCTCTCAACAATCTCCAGTGTCTTCTGCCGACTTTCAATATTGGCCCGTGCTATAGCTAATCGTCGCTGAATAATTGAGATATTAACTCTGGCATTGACTACAGTGGCGATTATTGAATTAACTAAAGCTTGTTCATTTGCCCGGGCAGCAAGCATATCCGCCCAGGCGGCCTGCTCTGAATGCCTGAGTTTTCCAAACAAATCCAGTATATAAAATACAGAAATATCCTGAGACCAAGTTGTGCTCATTACACTGAATCTGCCCCCGTCGAATGGCCCCCCTCCCAGGTTGAAAGAGCGTTTACTCCTGTCACGGCCCAGGTTGTAGGATACATCCGGCCACTGTCGTCCGCGCATCTCAGCAAATGCTGCCTGAGCCTGCAAAACTCTTGCTGCCGCGGCTTTGAGGTCATAATTATTTTCCATGGCCTCACGTACTAATAGCGTAGTTGCCGGATCACCGAACTGCTCCCACCATTTGTCAACCTCGGCAAGATCATTAACATCCTCGTTGTGCGTGCCAGCGCGAAAAAAACCTTCCGCTTTATTGGCAGCCGTTTCGGGCCTTGAATACTTCGGCCCAACCATGCAGCCGGCTAATGTTGTACAGGCCAATACAAAAAACAACCAATAAATAAAAGCTAATCGCTTTTTCATTCGATTGTACCCTCAGAATAGGCCCGAATCCCGGCAGCAGAGAATTGGACTATGTGCTGAACTAACTCAGACAGGTCAAACCTTGGTACTGCCGGATTATTGCTCTGCTCGAGCATAGTTTTTGCGCAAACCGTATGAACTAATTGCCCAACAATAGAAAGTATCGATAAGCGGGCCTTTACCTCGCTCAATCCGGGACATATTCTCATCAACGCCTGCTGCAGAGCAGTCATAACGGGGACAACCATCTCCTCAACAAAAATGTTCTGGGGCAAGTGTTTGTCAACCATCTCACGAGCCATAAGCTTGATGAATTGATCTCCTGTACGCTCATCGAATAGCGGCTGTACAAACGCATCGGCATACGAGGTTAGCAGGTCTTCCAGGTTGGGCTCGGTACCTTTTTGGCACATCACCTTCTCAATACCGGCAATGCGAGTCTCACGCATAGTGCCAAGATGACGGCGCCAAACCTCAAGGTACAACTTCTCCTTGCTGCCAAAATAATAGTTTACCGCTGCAATGTTGCAGTTGGCAGAAGCTGCAATATCGCGAACACTCGTGCCCTCAAAGCCTCGTTCGCAAAAAAGCTCTTCTGCCGCGTCAAGTAATCGGCCATGAGCATCTTTCTTGGCATCGCTATTTGTTTTTTTGTCCTGTAAAACAGCCATGCTGGAACTCCTAAACGCTTGTTTTATACGATAGTTTAAAACAAGCGTTTAAAAATATCAACATTTTTTTCACACTTTTTGGCAAAAACTGTAAAAAATCGCAAGAACGAGCATTTTTCGGGCAAAAACCCGTTCGAAAAGTCCACTGATAGAATATCAATCGGCCGATTTTTCTCTTGAGAGCATGGCGTCAATCTGACCAATGTTGACAAGTTCTATATTGGCTTCAAATATAAGTCTAATTTGCAGGCCGGTGGTTCGGGTAATAATGATTTCAGTAAGAAAGAACCGATATTGTAATTGCCAATCTAAAGGATAAAGGTCTTGGATTCCTGCTTTCGCAGAATAACATTAATGTACAATCGGCTTTAATTAACTGAGATTGATATAAGATGTACTTTGATGATATTTGTCTGCATCGGTAGGCTCCGGCACCATAAGCTCAATGACAGACGATAGTACTACGGAATTGAATCATTTCGGGGCTTATACTGATTGAATCCGGTATAAGCCCTGTTTGCTTGATTACTGATTATCGTTTTGTATCTCTTTTCCTTGTAGATAGAAGGATTAAATTTCTTAATGCCTCGGTATCTCTTGCGGCCAGCCAACGCTGCTCGAATTGTTTTTCCTGAGCAATCTGTGCTATAGCCATCAGCGCTCGCAGGTGGTAATTGCGTTCGTCTTTGCTGCCGATGAGAATGAACATTATCCTGACGGGATCCGGAGCATGTGAAAAGTCGATGCCTTCTCGGGCGCGAATAAGCAAAATATCAAATTTATTTTCGCCATCCACCACTATATGAGGTATAGCAAATCCGGGCTGAACTACCGTACCGCCCTCGGCTTCGCGATGGAGGAATTTTTCGAAAAGGACGAATTCATCCGTTTCCAATCTATTGGCCAACATGGTAGAGACCTGTCGGAAGATTGTCTCAGCACTTTGTCTGCCCTGAACATCCAGGATTTCACATTCTCTTATAAGCTGGTCGAATCTGTCCTCGATTATCTCGTCTCGTTCGAGCAGAATATCCCGAAGCTCATTTTCGAGTGTGACGGTTTGCAGCTCTCTGTCGGTAACGCGTTCTACGACGTGCATAACTGCTGATGCCCTGCTGACACGCCTGTAAACATAAAGCCCGAACCAAGCGGCGCTCAAACCGACAAAGCCGGCAGTAATCAATAACGGTATCGGCCCCATATCTATTATCAATGCACAATAAATAATGATAGCGAAGATATGGATATAGGGATATAAAGGTGATTTGAACTTCGGCCGATAGCTTTGTATCCTGCTCTCACGCATTATAATCACACTGGCGTTGACAAGAATGAAAAGTATTATCATTAACGTCGAGGCAGTTTTGACTAAAACTTCAATATCAAGAAAGACTATCGCCGCAATCATAAATATACCTGTAAGTAGTATGCTGATATGAGGCGTTTTGAAGCGATTGTTCACTCGAGATAGAAGCGGCGGCAGCAATTTATCCCTGCTCATCGCCAGTGGAGACCTCGAAGCAGCGAGGATGCCGCCATTTGCCGTGGTTACAAAGGCAGCTATGGCGGCGGCACCAAGCAGCACAAATCCAGGCGAACCCATAAATTTACTTGCTGCCAGCGATATTGGCATAAGGCTGCCTCCAAGCTCCTCGCCCGGCACCACGCCTACTGTAATTATGATAACGCCAATGTAAAACAGGGTTACGACAAACCAGGCCAGGAGCATACCCAGGGGCAGATTTCTCCCGGGTTGTTTGACCTCTTCAGCGATACTGGCAACTTTAGTCAGGCCGCCAAAGCTTACAAAAACCAATCCGGCAGTGGCGAATACCGTCAGCCAACCCTTTTCGAGAAATCCTTTGTACTGAACAGCTTCGACGCTTCTGGCACCAAAAACAATGAACAAGGTAAGTAATGACAACAATATTCCCACGAGCAAAATCTGGAACCTGCTCGTGTGTTTGACACTAACGATATTCAATCCGGCAAAGCCAAGGCAGCACGCTACGCCCATCGCTTTGAGATGCCAGTCACTAAGTTGGGTGGGAAAAACCTTTTGCAGTACAACTTCGATAAGAACTGCCAATCCGACTACAGCAAATGCGCTCTTCAATGCCAAGGAGAACCAGCCTGCAAATCCACTGAACAATCCACAAATCGAGCCTAAACTGCGTTCAATAAAGAAATATGTTCCACCCGCTCGCGGCATTGCCGTGGCCAGCTCGGCTTTGCTGAGAACACTTGGAATTATCAAAATCGATGCGAAAAGATATGATAAGATTACGGCCGGGCCGGCTTTTCTAAAAGCAATTGCAGGCAAAACAAACAAGCCCGAACTTATCATTGCCCCGGCCGCCACGGCAAATACGTCAAGTAAACCAAGCTGTCTCTTGAGCTGAGCCACCTTAAAACCTCCCTGTTACCGCTGATATTGCGGTCTAACTACCTTCGGCTTGGCTGAAATTAACATCCGCAGCAATAGCAATACTTTCTCAAAATATTATAAAAGGACGCTGTAGTTTTCAACAAGAATACTAATTCATTGGACAAAGCCTTTCAATTCTTTTATTATAATCCGTTATTTGGTTCACGGTACAGCTTTCAAAGTGTTGCCGTTACACTGCACTTAAATTGAGAGAGCATGTAAATGGTAAGTAGAAGAAATTTTCTTCGTTATGTCGCAGGCGGTGCTATAGCGGCAGCTTTGCCACGAGTTCTTCTTTCCAAAACCAAAGACACAGATAAACCGAATATTATCCTTTGTATGGCGGACGATTTGGGCTGGGGCGACACGGGCTTTAACGGCAATTCTATTATTAAAACACCCAGCCTGGATGCGATGGCAAAAGCCGGACTGCTTTTTGAGCGTTTCTATGCCGGTGCACCGGTATGCTCACCGACTCGCGGAAGCTGTCTTACAGGTCGGCATCCGTATCGATATGGAATATTCTTTGCAAATGAAGGACACATGCGCAGGCAGGAAATCACATTAGCGGAAGCCTTAAAAACACAAGGTTATACGACCGGCCATTTCGGTAAATGGCACCTTGGAACGCTGCTTCCGAACTATTCCGGAAAAGGTCCGGGGCGAAAGCCTGAGAAGAATTACATGACACCAGGCATGAGCGGTTTTGATGAATGGTTCTCCACCGAGTATGCAGTGGCCACATGGGATCCGTATGATCCGGCGCAGTTTCATGGTAAGAAAAAAGACTACGATACGAGGGCGCTTTACTGGCACAATGGAACAAACGTAACCGAAGAACTCAAGGGGGACGACTCGCGAATTATTATGGACCGGGTTATTCCGTTTATCCGAAATGCCGTAGACGAAGCCAAACCTTTCCTTGCAGTGGTCTGGTTTCATGCGCCGCACGCTCCTGTCGTAGCGGGCCCGGAATACAAAAAGATGTACTCGCAGTACAGTGAAGATGAGCAGCACTATTACGGATGTATTACTGCAATGGACGAGCAGGTAGGTCGGCTTCGCAGCCAACTGCGTGCTCTGAGCATTGCTGATAATACTATGCTCTGGTTTTGCAGTGACAATGGGCCTGAAGGAAAAGACGGCAGGCAGGGACGCTATCGCGGCTCAGCCGGCCCGTTCCGAGGTCGTAAGCGCAGCCTCTTCGAGGGCGGCGTTCGTGTGCCGGCCCTGCTCGAATGGCCGGCCCGCATTAAAGCAGGGCAGGCAACTAATATCCCGTGCTCGACGTCGGACTATTTTCCAACTATGCTGGACGTGCTCGGCTTCAAAATGAAAGGCCAGCCGGAACCGATTGACGGGATAAGCCTGTTGCCGTTGATAAAGGGTGAAATGACCAAACGTCCCATGTCAATCGGCTTTGAATCCAGAAACCAGGTATCACTAACAGACAACCGTTACAAGATATACAGCAATGATGATGGCAAAAACTACATGCTTTTTGACCTGCTTGATGATATCGGTGAGACAAAGGACCTATCGGCAGAAAAACCCCAGATACTCAACGCTATGAAGAAAACGCTCGAAAAATGGCGAGTCTCGTGTAAAGACAGCCTCGCGGGCAAGGATTATAAGTAGCGACATAAATTATGTAAAAGAGAATATTATGGCCAAAAAACAAAGTAAAAGGACAATAGTCGGCTCGCCTCTAACACCTGTCTTATTAAAAGAACTGGGTGCGTTAAATGAATTCCCATTTACACCCGAGGATTTCAAGCCGGATGGAAACTGGACGAACAAATACCGTATTTGGACATGTCACGGCTACCGCGAAAGCAGCAATGAAAACGTCGGGTTTGTCCGGCTAAAGCGCATCCCCGAATCAGATAAGACGTTCACACTTAATATCCACCAGGAGATTGCCCAGACAGACGACATCACAAATATCATCGACGGCACAATAAAGTGCCGGAATGATATACTTGCATCACCTGTTCAATGGAATCTTTCGAGCAGTTTTAAAGATGCCAACCGCAAACACATTGCAGAGCTAAGCAGCATTAACAATGGACCGGGTACCAAGTCAATAGACGGAGCAACTGGCGACTGGTGTTTGTTTGAGATGGTGCAACGTCTTGCGTTTGACAAGCAGAATTCGTTGAGCTTCGACCTGCTCGAAGGTATGAGCCTGTCGAAGCCGAGCCACCGGTTATTTTACCGGGGGATTTATCCAATCAAAACGAACGAAAAAAATATATCGCTGCATTGCTTTGTTCAGTTAGGAAACGGAATTCTTCCTTATGAATACTGGCTCGATACTCGTCATAGATTATTGGTAGTAACTTCAATGAACAAAGCTTATATTCTGGATGACCAGGCTGAAAAATCAATCATGTGAAAAGTAGAAGAAAGTCAAACTCTCATAGGAAATCAGAGAAATGAATAAAAGCAGGACAACAAAGCAATCCGAGCGGTTTGTGAACCGGCGGGATTTTATCAAGTTGAGCGGCAGCGCAGCGGCACTATTAGCCAACGGCACTTTGACGAGAAACGTTTTTGCCGGCCGACAAAATCTCACGCCCAAGCCGAAAAATATCTTGCTGATTTTTACCGACCAGCAGCATATAGATACAATTGCCGCGGGCGGCTGCCGTCATGTAATAACACCGGCTCTTGACCGGCTCAAAACCAGCGGTGTGAGCTTCACACAATCATACTCGGCCAATCCGGTTTGCAGCCCCGCGAGAAGTGCCGTGTTTACCGGCCGGACAAGCTGCGAGACCTCAGTTTACGTAAATGGCCGATCCATTCGTTCGGACATCCCAAACCTTGGGCAGTGGTTTTCACAACAAACGGATTACGAAACGTTCTATGCGGGCAAGTGGCATCTGCCCCGAACGTATACGAATAATATCCCCGGATTCAAGGTTATTAATACGGGCATTGGCGGATTCGGCTATCTTTGCGACACGGCCATGTCACGCGCATGTGAGGGTTTTTTACGAAACCGCTCAAAATCGAAACCATTCCTGTTAGCGGCCTCATTTATGCAACCTCACGATATCTGCGAGTGGCTGCGGCTGAACATGAACAATCCGGGACAACTGCGGTATCCGGAGCTTGCAGGCGAGCTTCCGGAACTTCCGGCTAACTTCGAGTTCGATGAGAATGAGCCGGAAGCAACCAGGAATAGACGACTGGGCAATGAGCCGTTCAAGGGCAATTGGAACAAGGAACACTGGCGATATTACAGGTGGAGCTACTATCGCCATATCGAGCACCTTGACGCCGAGATTGGGCGTATTCTATCGGCGCTTGAGGATCGAGGGTATATCGACGATACGCTGATTGTGCTGACTTCCGACCACGGCGAGGGGATGGGACATCATCAGATGGTACGAAAGAGCAGTTTCTATGACGAGGCGGCGAGGGTGCCGCTGCTATTCTCGTGGCCCGGGCACATCGTCGAGAACAAGACCGATGCGGCGCATCCGGTATCAGGGCTTGATGTGATGCCGACGTTGTGTGACTATGTGGGGATTGAATCACCGGCGAATATGCGGGGTCTGAGCCTGCGAGCGATTCTCGAAGGAAACAAAGGTCCGCAACGTGACTGCATCGTGTCAGAAGGAAACAGCAATACCGGCAGGATGGTCAGATCACAGCACTGGAAGTATATAAAGTACAAGGACAACGCGGTCGAACAGCTTTTCGATATGAAAAATGATCCGGGCGAAACAAAGAATCTTACAGCAAGCTCACGATATGCCGCTATATTGACAGAGCACCAAAAAATGTTAAAGGAGTGGGAGTCTCGACTGGATGTACCATCGAATATTCCCAACGTCGACGTTTGGCGACAAATGGGTTAATTCAAAAACAAAAGAAAACCGAAATCAAAAAGTGCTTACTGCGATAGAAAGGGAGCTAAAATGAAGAGACAGACAAGAAGAGAATTTTTGAAAAGGTTAGGCTATATGGCAGGCTCAGCAGCAGTGCTGTCGACTCTGCCAAGCTGTAATAGTCTCGGCCAAATTACGGGGGAAAAAAGGCCGAACATCTTATTTATTATGACAGATGACCACGCTTCGCATGCCATGAGCTGTTACGACAGCAAGATCAACACAACCCCTAACCTCGACCGTATCGCCACCGATGGCATGCGTTTCACTAACAGCTTCTGCACCAATTCCATTTGTGCCCCCTGCCGGGCTGTTATCCTGACCGGCAAATACAGCCACATCAATGGCGTCATAGACAATCGGCTTAAGTTTGACGGCAGTCAGCAAACCTTCCCTAAGCTGCTTCAAGAAGTCGGCTACGAGACGGCCATGATCGGCAAATGGCACCTCAAGACCGACCCTACCGGCTTTGACTACTGGAATGTCCTGCCCGGACAGGGAACGTACTATAATCCCGCAATGAAAGAGATGGGCCAGCAGAAAAAATATACCGGCTACACGACTGATATTCTTACCGACCACGCACTCAGATGGCTCAAAGAGCGAACAGGCGAAAAGCCGTTCTGCCTGATGTATCATCATAAAGCGCCGCACCGCTCGTGGGAGCCAGGTCCCAAGTATCTGACAATGTATGACGATGTTACCATGCCGGAGCCGGATAATTTGTTCGACGACTACTCCAACCGCGGAAGAGCCGCCAAGGAACAGGACATGAGCATCGAAAAGACAATGAACGAAAGAGACCTGAAGCTTGTGCCCCCGAGGGATCTTACGCCCGAGCAGAAGGAACTCTGGGATGCCGCATACGAACCGAAGAATGAGGCTTTCCGAAAGGCAAATCTTCAGGGCAAAGACCTGGTTCGCTGGAAATATCAAAGATATATCAAAGACTACCTAAGGTGCATCGCCTCGGTTGATGAAAACGTTGGCCGGGTCCTGGATTATCTTGATGAGTCGGGCCTGGCAGAAGATACCGTTGTAGTTTATACAGCCGACCAGGGCTTCTACTTAGGCGACCATGGCTGGTTCGATAAACGCTTTATGTATGAGGAATCACTGCGTATGCCTCTGCTGGTACGGTACCCGAGGGAAATCAAGGCCCGCTCAGTAAATGATGATATTGTCCTGAACCTGGATTTCGGCCCAACTTTCCTGGACTTTGCCGGTGTGTCGATACCGGAGGATATGCAGGGTAGGTCTATGCGAAGAGTGCTGCAGGGCAAAACGCCCAGGAACTGGCGGACTTCAATGTACTACCACTACTACGAGTATCCGGCGGTTCACAGTGTCAAACGGCATTACGGCGTGCGGACAAAACGTTACAAACTTATACACTTCTATTACGATATTGACGAGTGGGAGCTCTACGACCTGGAAGAAGACCCGAGAGAAATGAACAACGTTTACGGCGAACCATCATATGCCCACATCATCAAAGATCTAAAGACCGAACTGATACAACTGCGCAAAAAGTATAACGATAATACCGGTACTCCGGTATAAAAAGGAACAGTAAATTCTTATTACTCTTTTAAAAGTTCGCCGGTTGCCTTGTCCCAGCGTATGGTACGGACTTTAATGCGGTGTTGCTTTGCGTGGCAGGTTGTGCAGTATATCTTACGGCCGGAGGTTGTTGACGCCGGGTCAAAGATAGTTTCTGCGCCTGCAAGCAAAGGCCCGTGGCGCTTCACGTGTTTGATTTCATGCCTGGGATGACACATCATGCAGGTCGGATTGATTTTCGCCTTGGTGTACATAATTTCAGGCGGCGTGACATTGTCCTCGTCGCTCCGGTGGCGTTCGGACTCTCCGTGACATCTTTCGCAGCCGATACCTGCCTTCATATGGCTCAAAGCAAGCTCTTCCTCGTCGAAATCGTAGTGACAAGCACTGCAAAAAGAATTAGCGACAAAACCTTCCTCTTTGGCCTGTTTCTGTGTAG
>Ga0307378_10000891_pt1 | contig 49973 bp, 51 predicted proteins | sample UN1MG_FD_202238 | JGI IMG/M metagenome (GOLD analysis project Ga0307378, IMG submission 202238) | Soil microbial communities from Risofladan, Vaasa, Finland - UN-1 | ecosystem: Environmental > Terrestrial > Soil > Coastal area > Acid sulfate soil | place: Finland: Risofladan, Vaasa | collected... | reverse complement strand
TACTTTGTCAAATGCTTCTTTGAATCTCTTAGGTGGTGGAAGGCCAGTAGTAGGTACTGCATTTTCCGCTACAATTTTTTCAAAGATTTGTTCCGTAGTAAGATTAACATAAGGTATTCTTATTTCATTGTTAAAAATAACATTGACAGATATTATAGTTATATCATATTTCTCAATAGTTGAAATTGGAATATCACATGAAGAATCCGCTATAAGACCAATCTTCTTCTTAGTTTTTTCATTCATTTCTTCCACCAATCTTTTCTTTTTACTTCTAACCAATGTATTTCTATATTAATTTGCTGTAGACTTGTCAATAATGATACATCTGTTAATTTAATCTGATTGAATCGCAAACATGTAGAACTTTTTGCTTTTCTTATCTACTAACTCAAAATTTCCTTCTTCTATACCATATTGTGACAAATTAGGGATAATTCTTAAAGAAATTAGTGAGTTAAAATTTATCACTCAATCCATTAAATCAAAGGTGTTTTATGAAAAAAAAGCATCTACTAATATCAATTAAAAGCTCAAATAATATTAGAAAACGTCAAAAATGATTTTTAGTCGAAAAGTAAAAGATGTAATTACAATTAAGTTTATTGTTCGAATCCGCGAGGGCCCACCAATTAATTTCTGCAGTATATTCTAATTTATTAAATATTTGCTATTTTCCCAAAGAGCGAATATCATTTCAAAGAAGATGCTCATGTAGTCACTCATCATATTATACGATTCGATATTCTGTAAAAAGAACGAATTCAAGTGCTTTTTTTGTTCATTAGAAATATTTATTCTAGTTAATTCTGGGATAAACTCTGTATTTATCATTGTTTCAAGTCCCTAATCCTAGTTAATCTTACTATATGTAGTTTGCTTGAAATAAATATATAGTAAAATCTAGAAAAATAGAAAAGGTTAGAACTCTACAATTATCACTAATAAGATAACTAACGTAATCTTTTATGTAAGTTGATTGTGATGAATGATAAGACTAAACAACCTATTTGTTCTAGAGTTTCACCAGAAAATATAGCTGAAGAACTTAGACCATTAGTTAATTTTCAAGATGAAGGTTTATCTTTTGAAAGTTTAAATGAAATGATTCAAAAGCATTTAGTTCCTCATTTAATGCATTACGATCAACCTGGATTTCAATCTATGTTTAATGCTTTTCCTGAAGATGGAGCAGAATTTGGAGCTAAACTAGCTCTTTCCTTTAATCAAGGCGTTACTAACTGGCAAGTTTCTCCTGGAGGAGTAGTCTTAGAAGAGCTATGTTGTAGAGCTCTCTGCAATCTTTTTGGTTTCTCATATCAATCAGATGCTACCTTCATGTATTCAGGTACTTATGGTAATCAAGAAGCTCTCTATTTAGCTCTTCATAAAAAGGCAGAACTTGAAGGATTTGATCTCGCTAAAAAAGGAATTAAAGGATTTAAAAATCCGAATCGACTTGTAATTTTAACCTCTTCTGAAGCTCATTTTTCCATCAAACATGCAGCTCGTATGTTAGGGTTGGGAGAAGAGAGTTTAATTACTCTATCTGTAGATTCAAATCGTCGAATCGATGTTAATCTATTGAAAGAAGCTATAGAAGAAATAAAAGATACAAAGGACGTCTTTTTTGTATTTATCACAGCTGGAACAACAGCTACTGGTTCTGTAGATCCTATTCAACCTATTGCAAAAATTTGTCAGGAAATTGGTGCATGGTTACATGTGGATGGTGCTTATGGGTTCGCTTATAGCTTGGTTCCTGATTGGAAACATTTGTTCGAAGGAGTAGAACTTGCTGATTCTCTTTGTTGGAATCCTCATAAACAGCTTGGTATTCCTATTCCAAATTCGCTGCTCTTTATTCGTCAGTGGGAAGATTTTGGTCGAATGACTGTTTATAGTGATTATTTCAATCGTAAGGAAGACCCAGAACCAAATCCTGGATTAAAATCACCACCTTCTACAAGACCGTTCCAAGCATTACCATTAGTTACTTCTCTTCGTTATCAAGGGATGACTAAAGTAATTGAAAGGTTAAAAGCACCATTAATTGCCATAAAAACTCTATATGAAAAACTGCTTAATGAGAAGGATTTTGAATTACCTCATACACCTGATACTGGCATACTTTGTTTTCGAATTATACCAGAAGGTGTTCCAAAAGATGATTTGGATGAACTACAACGGTATATTTTTGATAATATAATGAAAGAAAGAGAACGTACTATTTCTTTAACTAAACTAGATAACATCTCATTTTTGCGTGTTGTTGCGATTTCTCCTGCTGTTACTTTTGAAGCTTTAATGGAAACCATTGAAGATGTTAGAGCTAAGGTGAGAGAATTTAAATTTGAAAAATATTCACTAAAGGTGATCTGAAATGAAGATATTGATTATTAATCCCAACAGCGATTTGGAAATGACTAAATCTATTCAAACATCAGCAGAGAATTTTGTTCAGGGTGATTTTGAAGTGGTTTGTCTCTCCACTCCAAATGCACCGAAATTTATAGAAACTTATGAAGATGCAACTAAAGCAGCACCTGGAATGATTGAATTAATACGAAAAAATGAGAAGAAATTTGATGCTTTTGTAGTTGCTTGTCATTGTGATCCAAACCTTGATACTATGAAGGAGATTACCACTAAACCAATTGTTGGAATTGGAGAAGCATCTATGAAATTAGCTTCTATGTTAGGTCATCGTTTCTCTGTGGTATCAACAGCAAAACACTCCATTCCAAATAAAGAAGCATTGATTAGAAAATATCATCTTCAAGACCTTATGGCTTCTGTAAGAGCTCCTGAAAGAGATACTAGTAATTGCACTGATGAAGAAAAATATCTTCAAGCAGCTAAATTAGCAATTGAAAAAGATATGGCTGAAGTTATTGTTTTGGGATGTGCAGGTATGACTGGTTTAGATAAAAAACTCCAACAAAAATTGGGTGTTCCAGTTCTAGATGGTGTCATTTGTGCATTGATTATTGCTTCAGGTTTAGTAAAATATGAAATCGCTACAAGCAAAATCAGAAGATATAATCCAGTTGATTTAGATTAATTAGTTTTATTTTTTCTTCAATGGAGTAAGGAATTCTCCATATCCACTTTTTACTTTAAAATCACCATTATCAAATACGACCTCTCCTCTAACTAGTGTTTTCTCAATTTTACCTTTAATTCTCTTATCATTAAAAACTGTGATTTTTGATTTCGTGAACATATCGTCATTTTTTAATGTATATTCTTTATCCATATCTATTATAACTAAATCAGCATCAGAACTAATTTGAACAATCCCTTTTCTAGGATATAGGCTAAATCTTTTTGCGGGGTTAGTAGCTATAACCTCTACGAGTCTATTTATTGTTATTTGATTATTATTTACAGCATCAAGCATTACTGGATACATTGTTTCAAGACCCGGTGTGCCAGAACCACACTCAAAGATATTATTATTCTTTAATTCAACATTTTTTTCTTCATGACTATATGGGGAATGGTCGCTAGCAACAAAATCAATCACTCCATCATTTAATGCTTCCCAAGCAGCTTTTTGATGTTCTTTGGATCTAATCGGAGGATTCACTTTTAACCATGAACCAATTCTCTCTCCATCTTCTGATGTGAAAAACAAATGATGAGGAGTAATTTCACAAGTTACATCCCAACCACGTGCTTTTGCTATTTTGATGTTTTCAAATGAATTCTTTGAACTCATATGTACAAGGTTTAATTTTACCTTTGCATGATTTGCTAGAACCATTGCTCGCATACTTGCTTCATCTTCTGCTATTGCTGGTCTTGATATCGTATGTGCCTGAAAATCAGTCTTATTTTGAGATGTCAATTTTTCAATTGTATGCGAAATAATTGCATCGTTTTCAGCATGAATACAACTAACTAAACCAGTTTTAGCTATTTCTGAAAAGATCTTTTCAAGATGATAATCATCTTTAGCAGCTAAATCCTTTAGTTCAGCTTCTTCTTCCGGAGCATTAATCATGAAAGTTTTAAATGCTACAACCCCTTTTGATGCTAAAGTTTGGATTGAATTAATAGTATTATAACCTGCAGCACCTATTAAACCATAGTCTACTAAACATTTCTTTTTCATCTCTACTAGTTGCATTTCGAAAGATTCGATTGTGGTTTTACCTTCAATACCAAGAGGCATTTCTAATACGGTAGTAATTCCTCCTGATGCAGCAGCTTGTGTGCCAGTAATAAAATCATCACGATATGAATATATCAAATCTAGAATATGAGTGTGAACATCAATTCCACCAGGTAAAATAGTCTTATTTTTAGCATCTATTATTTTATCAGCTTTTGGGAGAGAATCTTCTTTTGCTATTACTACTATTTTGCCATCAGTAATACTTAATCCCTTTTCAATTAATCTATTTTCAAAAAATACTTTACCATTAATTATATTCATATCAGCCATTTATTCACTTCCAAAGTATTAATTTACTATGAAAATAAATCATACTTTAATTTTTTCAGAGAAAGAATAAAGTTTATGGTAAAAGATGAATTAAAAATGCAATAAAATTACATTAACAACTGTTCTTTTTTATTTATTAATGAATTTTCAGAAAGTGCAAACATTTTAATTTTTAACTAATATAAACTGAAATTAGATGACATTTTAATGGGTGTGGGATTGTGCAATTAAAAAGAAATACTATTGTAGGAATTTTATTGTTCCTATTTATTTTTGTTGGACCACTTGGTATTTTTTCTATTCGAGTAACAAGAAGTACTAGTTCTTTGGTTTTCAAGGACAATAAAAAAACACATGTTAATATTTTTGATAATAAAAATGATGTTTTTGATGGAGCAGAGAGCATTTTAGATGATGATACCACTCTTAAAGCTACAAGGAACATTTTCATTGAGAATAGAGGTCAGTTGGATAAGGATGTTTTATTCTATACAAATGTAAATGGTTTTATTGTGGGTTTTTCCACTTCGAAAATCTTTTACTTATCATCAGATGATTCTTTTTCAATTGAATTTAAAGGATCAAGTGATGTTGATCCTGCTGGAATAAAACAACTTGCTAGTTTTAGTAATTATTACTTTGGCGAACAAATGTTTTCCAGTATAAAGCATTTTTCCTCTATTGTTTTTAAGAATCTTTATGATGGAATTGATCTTGTATATTATTTCACTGATCAAGGTTTGAAATATGATTTTGTTCTTCAACCTTTCTCTAATCTTGATGATATTATTATGGTACTCTCAGGTTTGAATAGTCTTGATATTAAGGAGGAAACATTAGTTATTCGAAAGGATTCGATGGTTGTACAAGATACTAACCTTAAAGCTTGGTATGATGATTCCAATGAGGATCTTGACATTACCTTCAATGTTCATCAGTTTAATTCTGATAATCAAGGGAATTATGAAGTAACCTTTAAAGCCAAACAGAATTTTGATCGCTCTCGAAAGATTATAATTGATCCTTTGGTTTGTATCTTTTCTACTTTTTTTGGTGGCGGTGGTTTAGAAAATCCAACTGCTGGTGCAGATACTATTGAAAAGGATATGATCGTTGATGAAGAAGGGAATATTATAATTGCTGGTAGATCCTCATCGATAGATTACCCAACAAGTCTACCTTATCAAAGCACCATGAATGGTGTTTTTGACGCTGTTATCACAAAATTAACTCCAGATGGGAAGACACTTTTGTTCTCTACCTACATTGGTGGGAATCAACATGATTGGGTAAATTGCCTTGCTCTTGATTCGGATGGCAATATTGCTATGGTGGGAGTTACTGAATCTCCTAATTTTCCCATGTTAAATGCCATACAAGACACATATACAGGTGGAACAACTGATGAACCAACAGATATCTTTATTGCAAAATTAAATGAAGATGGTTCTTTAATCTTTTCAACTTATTGGGGTGGATCATCCCCAGAGGGTGCTAGTGGAATTGTTTTTGATTCGAATGGAAATATCATTATTTGTGGAAACTCAGGCTCATCTGATTATTTCACTAAGAACGCTTATCAAGATACAGTCAATAGCACAGATAAATGTGATATTGTAATCACTAAATTTAGCGGTGATGGTCAATCAGTTATTTTCTCCACTTATTATGGAGGGGATGGTTATGATATAGGTAGGGAAGTAATTGTTGATAGTAATAATAACATAATTATTACTGGAACTGTTCAAGGAACGAATTTCCCAACAATAAATGCTTATCAAACAGAAGTTACTGGATTCTCAGCTTGCGTTATTTTAAAATTTAGTCCCTCTGGTGCGCCTATTTTTGCATCAACTATCGATGGTAATGGCATGGATGGAGCATTTTCATTAACATTAGCTACAGGGGATAATTTCATAATCGTAGGAAGTACAACCTCAACCGATTATCCTTTAGTCAATCCTACACAAGCATCAATTGGTGGTAGTTTGGATGCTTTTATAACTAAGGTCGCTTCTGATGGACAATCTTTGCTTTTCTCTACTTATTTGGGTGGCGTAGGCGGGGATGAGTGTAGGGATGTTAAACTCGATTTAAATGGCAATTACCTAGTAGCAGGGCATACAACGTCTAACAATTTTCCTGTAACACATGGTTATCAATACAGTTACAACGGAAATTATGATGTATTTATTACGTTAATAGCTGAAAATAGCATTCTCATCTCCTCTGGGTATCTTGGTGGAAGCGAACAGGATCAAGCAATGGGTGTTGGTGTTGATCTTCAGAATAATATCGTTGTAGGTGGTTTTACTCTCTCAAGTGATTTCCCAACTTTTAATGCCTATCAACCAACAAAAGCGGGATCTAATGATATGTTCATCTCGAAGTTTAATCTTAATTTAACGCTACCTAATAAAGAAATAATAATAACAACAACAACAACTGAATCGTCCGAAGCAGGAATTCTACCAATTATAACAATTTTTGGTATTTTTTCACTTCTGGTTTCATATGTAATTTCTAGAAAGAAAAAAAATTATAGTTAGATTTCTCCTTGAGAAATCTAATTTTTCCTTTTAAGCATATTGCTACTTTTTTACTAAATATTTAAATGAGTTCATAGAATTAGCTGTTATTGATCTATGGAGGGAATTTTTCTTGGAATCTACTCTAAGATTAGGTGTTTTTACAGGACAAGTAGTTCCTTTTAAAGAATTAGTAAAAAGATTAAAATTTTGTGAAGAAGCTGGTTATGATAGTATTTGGGTTGCAGATCATTTCGCTCATTGGAATAAGCGTTTAGAACCCTTTTGGGAATGTTGGAGTTTTTTGTCTGCTATTGCTTGTTATACTTCTAAAATTCGATTTGGTTCATTGGTTACTAATATGAGTTGGCGTCATCCTGCTTGGTTGGCACGACAAGCACTCACCATTGATTATATTTCTAGTGGAAGGCTAACTATTGGTTTGGGTTCCGGAAAACATGGTTCTTCTGATCATGAAATGATAATATATAATGATTGGTCAACAAAGGAAAGAGTGGAACGTTTTCAAGAGTATGTTGAGATAATTGATTCACTTCTTCGTAATCCAGTTACAACTTATCTTGGAAAATATTTTCAACTAAATGAAGCTCCACTTTCTCCCGAATGTGTTCAAAAACCTCGATTGCCCATTCTAATAGGTACTAAAGGGTAATCTCGGATGGGCATATCATCAAATGGGAGATTTTGAAAAAGCAATAGAATATTATCAACAAGCAATTCAGATAAGTCCTAGTTATACAATAGCAATAACTAATTTAACAAATGCACAAAAAGAATTGGAGAAAATTAAAGAAAAACAGAAATAGGATTTAGATTAAAAAAGATTTTTCATGTTTTTTAAGCTTAATAATTTTTGTGAATAATGGAAAGAAGGCATCTTGATTAAATTACAAGAAAAATAAAACAAACAATAGGAAATATAATAGAAATCAATAGTAATCAAAAAGAGTAATTTTAAATCGAATTCCCTGATAAAAAAAATTAAAATTTGGAGATTATTTGAACATAGCTCTCATTTCATTGTATAATGGATTATCACTAATTAATTTTAGAACGTTTTTTTGGTTAATTGCTTCAATCTCTTCAGGAGTAGAACCGCGAATTTTTGCAAATCTTGTTAACATTTCTAGGAATTTTTCAGAAGGTAATTGGAAATCTTTGTCTCTTGGTAATACATCAATTTCTAATAATAGTAAATCTTCAGGTATTAGTTTTAATTTTTCTTCGTTGTATCTTGGTCCTAGTGAGTAATAATAGCCTTCATCTGTTATATCTTTCATTAAATCAATATCACCAGAGTAACCATGAAATATTAGCTTCTTTACATTGTAGCTCTTAACAATTTCAAAGCTATCTCGTTCTTTTCCTCGAAAATGACAATTCATAATCTTGTTATTCTTCTCAGCTTCTTTCAAAAAAATCTCAAACAATGGTAATTGGTATGGTATGCAAGCTTTATCTTGAGCATATTTTTCATCTAATCCAATTTCTCCTAACATGTATGCTTCTGAGCATAATTGTATTATCTCGTTAAATCTATCAACATAATCGTGAGCATACCACGGCAGAACACCAAATGATGGGAAAATAAAAGGTGATCGATTAGAATATTCCAAGATTTTATAATAAGTTTGTATATCACAGGATTGAGCCCAAGTTATAATCTTTTTTTTCGTAATGTCTTCAATTACTATGTCGAGTTTGTTTTCATCCAAATATGGTAAATGTAAATGCAAATGTGTATCAATATAGGTAATTTTAACTTCCTCCGTAAAATCCTAATAATTGTTTTAAATTATCTATTTCATTTTGTTAATTAGTTTTATTTCAAATCTAAAAATTACTACTTTTTTTCTTCAAGAAAAATAAACAATTCTATTCTCTTTCTATTAGTTTTTAATGCAAAATTTAATCTATAATTATGGAAGGAAAGATAAGAACATAATTTCAACTATCAAATTTATTAATATTAATTTTCATAATAATTCTATGATTATCCAAACTGATGCTGATGGAACAATTTACAAAGGAAATCTATTAGTATCTCTTGGTTGGTATTATCTTGGTTATCTATTTACCAATAGATTTTTTGGGAAATTTATTTCACGTTTATTTCAGTTACCTTTCTACTATTTTATTTCTCTAATTCCTAATTTCGTTCACACTGCGTTTATTCCTTTTAGGGGATGTCCTATTTCATTAATTGACAAAGTCAACAACAAGCTAAAAACTAAATGGGTAAAGCTAATTGAAAAATATAATCCTGAGAAAATTATAATAATTACTCATCAAGATAAAACATTGCTTCTAGGTTTTCTAAAAAATAAAAAATTAATTCAAAAATATAATTTTGAAATAATTTCAAATGAGGGTGAAATTTTAAAAAATAATTTTTCAGGAAAAGTAACAATTAAAGTGAATGCATACACCAAATACAGATACATAAACAAAGAAATATTATTTTTAGGTGATATCAAAGATTATTTTCGTTATGGACTACAAAACAAAAATTTTCTATTAATAAGATAATTATTTTAACTTTGAAGATTTGTTTATAATCTTTGATTATTTTAGTAAATCATCTATTTTTGGTGGAAAATTTCTTTTATTATCTTCTTTATGTATAAAAGCATTCCAAATCTCTTCATTTGACAAATTCCCTCTGACCATTACTTTTTCTCCTATAAATTCCACAAATTTTGCAGTATCAAAATCAGGAGGAACAGATTCCCATGGATTTATTGCATATATTTTGTATTCCTTACCATTTTCATCTGTTAAAATAAATTGATTTAGTTTTTTTGATAATATCCCCAATATTTCTTTTTCTTCCATATCATCACTCTTCGATTTAGTTTAATATAATCTTATTTAAATAATTATTAAACGTTTTTTTATGAATATTAGAACTAAAAAAAAACTTAGTAAATATCATTCTTTATAATAAATGTATTAAAAAAATAATAAAAAAAACAGAAAAAGGAGGGATTGTCCTCAATTTTCGTTTATTTTTGTGGTTTAAGTAGAATAAGAGTTAAAGCAATTGGGATAATCGATAAAGCAATTAAGATTAACCACAACCAAGCATTTGAATGTGTACCAACAGATTTTTCTGATTCAATCGTGAAATTTTCTTTTGTTGATTCACCAGTGTTATAGTATTGATCTACCGCTCTTACAAATATTTGTATTTCATCACCAGTACTTCCACTGATAATGAAATTTATTGTCCAAGTATCTCCTGAAACATAATCCATTTCAATGACATATTGAACTCCTTTAAGAACGTAAATTAATTGAACAGAAGTGATATTGCTTTCATCCTCTACAGTAACAGTAATAGTGATATTTTGACCAGTGTAAATCGTCTCAGGTATTGCAGTTATATTTACTATTGGAGCAATGAGGTCATTTGGCATGATTTTGATATTATAGTAGTTTCCACTATTATCTTTTAACAGTTCATTATTTCCGCTGTCATTTAGCCAAAAGTAAAAGTCAATTTGTGTAAAAACTGATAATGTTTCAGTAAAGGTATATTCAAAATATACCCAAGTAGTATTTGCTGGAGGTCCTGCAGAAATATTAATTAATTGAACTTCTTCCCAATCATCGCTTAAGTATTGAGTCCATTCAGAATCTTTTATTTGATAATTCAATTTACAAAGACTGATTAAACTCTGTTCAGTTACATTTAATGCCACTATGATTGTATCTCCAAAGTTTACTTTACTATCATAAATAACTTCACCTATTGGATTAATGTGATCTGGGAAAGTAGAATAAATAGTAAACGGCTGATAGGTATCATTTTTGAATATATGATATTGTCCTAAAGTATTATTAGTAAATATTCTCCAAGATATTTTTGTTCCTACAGTAGAGAATTTATCATTTGTTAAATTATAATAAAATATATCAAAAGTATCATTACTAAAAGCCACTGCTTGCCAAGGATTATTATCAATTTGATATTGCAATTCTACTAAGCTCATATTATTTTGTGGTTCGTTTTTATCAATTACACTAACATTAAAAGCTAAAGTATCATTAGTATCAATATAGGAAGGCATTGGCCAGAGATAGGTTAATTTTGGTCCAACAACTTTCACGGAAGTGGCATTATCCTCAAAATTTTCTGCGTCACTTGCATCGTAGGCTTCAACGGATACTAGTGGTTCTTTACCAACCTCTTTGTAACACTCGTAATCCCATGAAAAAGAAGTTTGTCCAGGTGTTGGGTCATCTATTACATACTTCTCTTTACCGTCTACCAAAAATCTGATTAGACTCAAATTGGAATAATCTTCAATTTCTACATCTATAGAATAATTTCCCCAAATTTCTTCATAACCTAATGCTGGATTAATAAAAGTGATAGTTGGAGAAGTTTTATCGATAAAGTACAAACCACCACTCCATTGAACTAAATCGCTATATTCATCAGTGCTAGTAATTGCTACTAAGGTTATATTGTAGAATCCTTCTTCTAATGGATTATAATTTCTAATTATAGATGTGAATTCTTCCCCTTTTTCATAAGTGAAAAGATTAGAACCGTTCCAATTTTCATAATCGTCAGCAATAATAGTATCAACTGATTTATTAAGATATAATCTTAATTCCTGTACATAGAAATCATAATTTGCACCAGGCAAACTAATTTCTGCAGAAACTTCTAATCTAAATAATTTCGTAGAAGTCACTTCAGTTATACTTACAGTCGGAGCAGCTGCAGCTACTTCATGCTGTTGAACAGTTGCTAGTGAGACTAAAGGTAACACTAGTACAATTATTGCAATTGTGAGTAGTTTCTTTGAACGAATATTCAATATCTTTCACCTAGTTTTTGAACTAATAGCCTTTTTCCTATTTGCTTCGTGTAAGACCTTATTCGGTCAATTACACCATCGTTTTTAAATTTTTCATTAATTTTTGATGGGTAAATCTTCAAAAGGTTTACTATAATCCATGAATTTAAAATATCCCACCAAACAGATTATTTAAAGGTATTTTTCCACTCGGATTAATATATTAAATTAGATTTTCTTCAATCACAATTAAAAAAGAGATGATTGATAAGATTTATTAAAGGATAATAAAGGCATATCATTTACTAAACGGAGGATTGCCAATATGGGTAATATTCGATCCGATAAAATAAAAAGAACAGCAAAAGAATTAGTTGCAAAATATCACCAGCATTTCAAAACAGATTTTGATCATAACAAGATATTAGTTAGCAAATTATCTACTGTTCAATCAAAGCGAATGAGAAATAGAATCGCTGGTTATGTTACAAGAATTATGTCTCAAATTGAAGACGGTAAAGTTCAAGTCATCGAGAAATTAGCAGTTGGTGGAGGAACCAACTAACTTCACTTTTCCCTTATTTCTCGGGACTCCTTTCATTACCTAAAATAAAGAAAATTATAATTTACTTTTAAGTTGAAATATTTTCTAAAACCTGATTTTTTACACGTTGGAAATCTTTTCTTGCTAGTGAAATTGTTGGACCGATTCCAAGTATTAGAGAATATGCATGTGAATTAGTACCAATTGGCAGGGGAGGACTTAAAACACCATCTATTCCTGTTATTTTTTCATATCTAGATTGTTTACCAATTGTTGAAGGTATAGATATTTTTGAGAATGTGGCATAACCATTTAATTTGATGTCTAAATCTTTTTTATCATTTTCAATAACATCTATTAATGCTTGAGCTAAATTTTGGTTTGCTATTTCTTTTAATGCTATGAAGGGAACGGTAATTCTAGGATTAACTTCTATAACAAATACTCCTTCTTCTCCTACAACAAAATCAACACCAACACACCCTCTTAAGCCAATTTCTTTTACTAGTTTGATAGATGACTCAATAATCTCATCATGGTATTCTGGTACATCATATGGAACTTCACCACCAAGATAATGTCCAACATTATTTTGTGAAGAAATTCTTAGATTTTGATGATTAATAGAAAGTGGGTAAACAGAATCTTCATTAGCAATTAAACTTGTGCTAATAGGTACACCTTCAATAAATTCTTGAACTATACAATTTTCCATACTAGTTACTGCATGTGCTGCTTGTAAACCAAATCCAAGACCATTAGCATTAGTAGCTTTGGTTAGACCCTGACAGCTAATACCATCTATTGGTTTAATAATAAGAGGATATCCTAGTATATCAACTTCATTTAGTATTTTTTCAAAAGAATCACTATAAAGAGGAGAAAAAGTAGCAGGAACATTTAACTCTAATTTTTTAGCAATTTCCATTGTCTTTATTTTATCTGCAGCAATTTCAATTGATTCTGGTTTACTTCCTAAATAAAGTGAATTTGAATTTATCATAATAGATGAAAGATCTTTCAATATCCCTTTAGATTCAGGAGCAGAAGTAATCGAATAATCCACCTCATCAGCAAAATGATTAAGTCCATTAATGAAGTCCTCAGTTGTTGACACAGAAATGAAATCATGGATTGGTGCAATTCTAATATGTTGCATTAAACGTTGATCGATCAATGTTGTTATTTTATATCCTAATAAAGAAAATTGCTCTACACAAGCACGTAAAACAGCATAACCTTCAGCTAATCTATCCATAGGTAAGTCATCTTCAGCAAAACCTCCACCTACAATATAGTCTACAATCAAGACTTTCTTCAATGAATCACAACCAAACCTTAATTGAGCGAATCATCAACATTTGGTTTATAATTCTTTTTGATTATTTGAAAAGAAAAAAGAAAATGAAGTTATTTCCTTAAACAGGGGAAGAAATAGACTTTTTCTTTTTTATCAAAATAAGTGATTTCTTGATCTGCAAGATTTTTCAAAGTTAATTCTATTCTTTCCCTTTTCCATCCAAGTAAAGTTACTATTTCTGTTACAGAAGTTGAACCAGTGGATGAAGCAATATTTAATATTGTCAACACATCTGCTTGCAATTCAACTGGCTTGAATGTGATTAAGATATCTTTATTTTTCAAATTATAAAGCTTGGGTATTAAACCTGAGGAAGCTAGATATTCCAAGGATTTTTTAAGCTCATTTGGTGGTGCCTCCCAATTTGAGCGTTTTAATGGAAAAATCTTACAGAATTCTTTGAAAGTCATCACTCCACCTAAGCTTCGACTTTCATCAATTCCCACTTCAAGAATTTCTTTAGCAAGAAATTGTTCAAATTTCTTCTTATCTTTGAAATTACTCTTTTGAACACGTTCTCCTGTTCCAATTAGGTCAGCCATATCTGCTTCTTGACGAAGTTTTACTATGCGTTCATCAACAACATGGGTTCCTTTTATTTCATCGCGATATTTTTGCTCGAGGTCCAATACTCCTTGTTTAAGGACTTCTTTTCTTTTCTCTTTATCTTCTTCTTCAACTTCTTCAAGTCCTTCAGCAAATTTTTTATAAGCATCATTTATGTTTTCTTTCTCATTCAAGGAGACTACCTCATTTTTTTGCTAATACTAATCAGTTTGAAATGTATAATCATTTATCAGACCGTTATTTAAATATACTTTATCATGTTATATCGGGTTAATTTAGAAAATAAACCTTTCATATCAGATAAGAAAAGTTATATCTTAAAGCAAAATAAAATAGTATTGTAAAAAAATTAGATACCATATAGGAACACTTAATTTCAATGCATTTTATGATTGGAATACGGAAAAAAATAAAATTATCAGTAAATTATTTGGTTGTGTATTTGTAGTGGTAAAAGTTACTTGTTTTGGTGCAGCGAAGGAAATTGGACGAAGTGCTATACTTGTTGAAGATAATGATACTAAAATTCTTCTTGATTGTGGTTTAATGATTCGACCACAACAACCCACAATAGCACCTGCAGGTATTGAAGAACGAGCTAAGGATTTACAAGGCGTTATATTGTCACATGCGCATTTTGATCATTCTGGTTATCTACCAAAATTACCAAAAAAGGGTTATGAAGGATCAATTCATATGACTGATCCAACAAAAGATATTTGCGCTGTTTTATGGAGAGATCATCTTAAAATTGAAGGAGACAGGCATTGGAATGAAGATGACATGTATGATGCCCTCTATCAGTGTGAAACACACTATTATGATAAAACATTTCAAGTTGCAGACGGTATTACTGCAACATTCTTAGATGCTGGGCATATTTTAGGTTCAGCAAGCGTTTTACTTGATTGGAAAGGACAATTAATTTTCTATACAGGTGATATAAATACTTTTGAAACTCCTTATCATGATACTAATAAATACCCTCAACTTGAAGAGATTTCTTTAGTTATCTCCGAAGCAACAAATGGATTGAGGGATCTTCCAAATAGAGAAAAACCGAATTCCGATATTGTAGAGGCTATTTATCAAACACGGAAAAATAACGGTGTAACAATTATTCCTACTTTTGCATTAGGTCGAGGACAAGAAATAGAAGCAATTTTAGCTCAAGAATTTATTGGAAGTAATTTTAATATTTATTTGGATGGCATGTTGCTAAAAATGAATGATATCTATCGAAGGTATTTCCATGAATATTGGGTCTCGAGCAAAATTGTTGATTGGTGTAAAAATCACCGTCTTGAAGTCCCTTTTGATTTAAGGAATTTTATTCCAATTACTAGAAATCTTGCAGATAATATGGACACATTTAGAAAAATGATTGTCTCTGAAAATAAACCAAATATTATCCTTTCTACATCTGGTATGTTAGAGGGAGGTCCAATCCATTCATATTTACTTCATGGTGCTGAAATACCAATTAATTTAATTGCTATCTCTGGTTATCAAGTTGAAGGAACAATAGGACGAGCAATATTAGATGGGGAACGTAAAGTACAATTATTCAATTGGGATAAAAAAGGACCAGAAATTAATATTAAATCAAAAGTAAAACAATTCTCATTTTCAGGACATGCACAACGCAATGAGCTGATCAAAATGCTAAATGCAATAAATACAAAAAATTACTTGTTTGTTCATGGTATTGAAGAAGCAGCTCAATCAATAAAAAATGATTTAAAAGGAAAGAAAAATGTGGTTATACCAAACTTAAAAGAAAAAATCACATTCAATAATTAAGAAAAAATTATGTTCCTTTTAGTAACCAGCTTAAAGGAATGTTTTGAAATTTACCATCAGGTAATAATCTTGAAATTGTCAGAGGTAAAACATTTTTATCTAATTCAATTTCAGCAATAATAATAGGATCGGATAATTCTTTGCCCATTTTTGTTAATATTGGGGCACCAAGAGAAATTTGCAAACCTCTTGCACCAATGATACGTGCTCGTTCGAATCTTGTTAAATGATCGGGTCCAATAACAATTTCGTCTGCAATAACTTCTAACTGTTTCGGTTCTTTTTCTGACATTTAGTACCCTCTATGGATATATTAGCAATCCAAATGTTTCCTCTTTAAAGTTTTTCGGATAGATTAGCAATTTCAATCTATTAATAATTGAGATACTATTGATAAAATGCTTGTTTTTTCTTTCAAAAAACCTATTAGGTTTTATATTAGTATTATTATAGTAATTTTGAGGTTGTTTAAATTTGACAAACGAGATAATTCAAACATCATTTAAGAATATAGAGGATTATATAGCAAAACTTGAAGAAAAATTAGCTAAAAAGGAACAACATATACAAGAAATGGAAAATAAAGCTAATATGATTGCAGAAGAAAAGGATTCTGCAGCAGAAAAATTAAGACAAATGGAAGAGGAAATGCAACAGCTTTCAAGTGTGTATGAAGAATTAAAGTCAAGCAAAGACGTTGAAATTAATTTACAAGAAGTTATGAAATTGTACGTAATTTTGACGGAACAAGTTCTTGATGGGAATGCCCATATTAGAATACTAACCCTTCTACACGGTAAAAAAGAAAAAATGACTAAAGAAGAACTTTCTAAGGCGACTGGAATTCAACCTGCTGCCATATTACGAGCAATTTTTGAATTAAGAAATAATGGATTAGTTACTTACGAAGAAGATACTGAAAAAGTTAAACTTATAAGAAGATTATTCAATTAATTTTGAAATGAAGATATTAAAAAATAAACACATTTAGCTAAGAGGTTCTACCTCTTATGCTAAAATGCAGCTAACATAGGATTATATTCACTTCTTCTAAATCTTGATTCTAAAATATAGGTAAGATTATTTTTTTCTTTACTGATAACTTCTCGAGCTCTCTCACCCATTATACGACATACTAGGATTAATCGATGAATCTCCTCATCATTTATCCAATCAACTAGGTCAAAGATAGTCTTATATGTAACAGGTCGCCACCATAGTAATAAATAAACGCCTACAGTTTCACCATGATCGTTTTTAAAGACATAATTTAATTTCTTTTTATTTCCAAAAGGTACATTTCTTTGGAATTTGACGCCTCGTTTGTTCAAGTAATCTTCTATGCACTGTTTAACCTCTATGGTACTAAGTCCTGTTCTATCCAATCTATTAAGAGACCTCCTCAGCACTCTTCCGAATGCACGAACATGCGCTCCTTCATGTTTATGCAAGCTAAATAGCTTTGAGATTTTCGATAAAAATCTTTTGTATATGACAAATTTATATTAAATAGTCGAATAAATATTTAATTAGTTGAATATTTTAGTAAAAAAACTATTTTTTTTTGTCTGAAATAAACCTCATTTATTATAGTGGAAAATTAAAATGCAAAAATTTAATCACATTTATAATCAAAGTAGTATTATTTTTAGAGAGTAAATACAATGTTGTGATTCTTTTGAGTGCTGAAGAAGAAAAAAAAGAAACCAAACATTCTGTAAAAGTTGTTGAAGAGGAAATAGAGGAAGAAGAAGATACTCTAGAAAATCAGAAAGAACAAAATATAATCAAAATAAATATGCTTGTGAAGGAGCTCAATAGACTCAAACAGAAAAGAGGGCCGGATATTAGAATCTGCCCAAAATGCTTCAGCTTGAGGATAAAAGAAGAAGATTTATTGAAGAAAATGGGAATAGGAAATTCATATCCAACTTGTATCTGTTTAGATTGTGGATGGAGATCAAATAAATGGATTTATCTTGATAGAACTATGTCAAAAGAAGAACGGGAAACATTCTTACTTCAAATAACTAAAGAAAGGAGTGATAGTTAATTAATTTTTAATTAACTTTATTTCAATTATTACAGTAATTACTTCTTAATGATAGCAGAAAGATATGAAACTACAGCATTTTTATCGCCTGATACATCACCGCTAGTAGCATATTTCAAAAGTTCTACATTTTTCATTCCTAATTTTTTAGAGATTCTTATAGCAGAAGAAACTGGACCTGGACCACACATAGAAATTTGATTGTCCATTACTGTATCGAGAAGACCATCTGAATCCAATCGTTTAAGCTTTTGAATAACTAATTGATCTTTCTCCATTGCTTTGCTTGCACTTTCATAATGTGACATATCAGTACTTGCTATTAAACAATAATCATACTCAGCTAAAACTTTTGGAAGAACGTTACCAATTCTTTCACAAGTCTCTGGAGATTGATCTTTCAAACAAATAGGTATAATATTCACATCACTACCATAGAGATACTGTAAAAATGGTACTTGCACTTCTATACTATGTTCCATCATGTGAGCTGCTGTATCAGCTCTAAAATGAGGTTGTTTGGTGATTTTTTCAACAATAGATTCAGGAATAACTGCTTCACCAAGAGGAGTTAACCAAGTGCCTTTTGGATAAACACTAATTGCAGGGCCCATATTCGTATGATTTGGTCCTATTATAACAAAAAATTCTGGTTTCCCATCTTTATATTGTTCTAAATATCCGTGTGCTGCAACTGGTCCTGAATAAACATAACCAGCGTGAGGAGAGATTAAACAAAAAATATCCCCTTTTCTTGTTGGCCGAAAATTTAAATCAGGCAATTCACCTGGACCTATCTTTTCATCTAAAAAACATCTCTCAATCATTTCTTTAAGTTGTGATTGTGTACCAGGATAAAACCTACCTGCAACAGCTGGTTCTCGTTTCATATCAAAAACACCTATTATCGTCTTAATTTTAATAAATTAATAATCTCTTATAATATTTGTTTGTTTCTTTTTTTATATAATATTATTCATTAACTCATCAGAATTTTCGAAACAAAATATTGGATTACTGAATAAATTAGCTAAATCGTTTATTCTTCTTTGGGTGTTAGATGTAATTTCATCAAAATACATTTTAGCAAAAATTTCGCCAATCTCCTTCATTTCTAATTCTTTCATACCCATTCTTGTTACTTCACTTGTTCCTAGACGGATTCCAGCATCAATCATCAATCCAATTTTTTCTGCTCGTTCTTTTATCTTTGAACCTTCTTCAAAATTTGCAGTATTAATAATAACTTGATGTGATTCTGTGAAACCAATTTTTTTAAATTTAACAGGAACACCATGATTTGAAAGAGAATTAGCTAATGCTTTAGAATTTTTCACGATTTGTTGTGCATATTCTTCTCCATATTCAATCATTTCTAAAGTAGCAACACCAAGAGCTGCTATTCTATTCGGGTGATTATTATCTACTAAACGTATTCCTTTTTCAAGGTCTAAATCCAAAATTGAAGTTAAAATATCATATCTCTCCATATCATTAGTTAGAATAATCCCTCCTTGTGGACCAGGAAATGATTTATGAGTTGAACCCAATAAAACATGAGCACCTTCAACTAATGGATTTTGAAACGTCTTTCCAGCAATAAGTCCCAAAACATGAGAACCATCATAAGCAAAATGTATTGTTTTTCTCTTTTCAAACTCCTTTATGATCTCATTAACTGGTTCAGGAAAAGGAATAAAAGAAGCACCAAAAATAACTAATTTGGGTTTTTGTTGTTTTATTTTGTTGATATTTTCTTCAATTAAAATATTCATTGATTCCTTAGAGAAATCAAAAGTAATTTTTTTACGACCAAAGAATTCATAATCAAGGGGGTAACCTCCATTTTCACCTGCTTCAACAACCAAAATTTTTTCGTTGAATTTTGTAAAACCAAAAATTGATGCTAAAACACATAAATTACCTGATAAAGCAGATATTATAGCATAATCTGCATTGAAAAGATCTCGAATAAAACTTTCTGTTTTATTAATTATTTTTTGAATGAATTTTGTTCCTCCGTAATATTCTGCTGAATAACGACTCCCCAAATCTGTTGATAACATAGCTTTCACAAGTGGAGAAGTATAATTTTCACTAGCTATCAAATTTATAGATTCATTACGATATTTACTGTGTTGTTTTACAAGATTCAGAAAAGATTCAATATTCATTTGTCTTACCTCACAAAAAAGAATAACTTTATTTTTAAAAAAAATATCTAATAATGAATTATAATCAATATTAAATATGCATAAAACAGAATTTAATTAAACGTATAAATAAGAATTGATTTGCTTAATTGTAGCTTGATTAATAATTAAAGGAAGACAAACTTTTGAATTCAAAGAAAAAAACAACGAAAAAAGAATTAATAATACAAAGTTCTGAATTGAAAAACACTAATTCAAAAATACTAGTTAAAAATAAAAAAGAAGAATTAAAACTAGATGAAAAAACAGATAAACTAATTGAAAATGCTAAAGAATCTTTGGATAAAATGCAACATCATCTGAATACTACTGCTCTTACATTACCTTCTTTAGTCCTAACAAGAGTTACTGAAGTAAAGGAAATAGATGGTATACTTGAAAATAAATTTGAAATAGATTTAGAATTAATAGAAATGCTAGAGGAATTCTTTGAACGCTTAGTTTATTTATTAAATCTAAGGTCTTCTTTTGATAAAAAATTGCATCAAACTTACAAACAGATTAAACGATTAAAAAAATCAACAACCATCAGGGAATTTAAAGGCAATCTACAATTACTTGGAATCACTTTAATAGAAATGGAACAAATCATAAAGAATTATCAAGAAATGTATACGAATCTATTTAATGAGCAAGCTTTGCTTCAATTTCAATTAATGGAACAATTGATGATGTTTAGAGATAAGGATACACCAAGTTTTTATTCTTTATTTGAAGAAAGTCTTAAGACTTTTACTGCTATTAATGAAGAATTATCTGACTTGACAGAGTAATGATTTCCAATGAAGCTTTTAGTTGTTGGATTCAATGCAAGACCAATTGCAAAATCAGCAAAAAACGCAGGCTATGATTTAGGTGTTGTTGATTATTTTGGAGATATTGATTTATTTAAACTAACGAGTAATTGCTTCACAGTTCTACGTCAAAAACCAGGCAATACCTTGCATCGAATACTTCATAGATCTCCTCCAGAATATCTTTACATTCTCTCTGAAGTAATGATCGATGAGCAGGGAGATTTTGATGGGATAATTCTAGGCTCTGCATTTGATCGTTATCCAGAGCTAATTCAACAATTTTCAAAATTAGGCCCTAAATTATATAGCAATACACCAGAAAAATTTACAAAAGTAAGAGATATAAAACAAATTCAAGAAATTGCACTCAAATCTGGTTTTAAAGTTCCAAAAACTATTGTTACTAAATCCACAAGCGATTTGATCGAAATAGCAAAAAATCACACATATCCATTAGTAAGTAGAAGTGGTGGTGGAGGCGGAGGATTCGGAATCAAAAAATGGAATAATTTTGAAGAACTAAAAGAATTTTTCAATGAAAAAGAAATAGATATAGAAAAAGAATATTGGATACAAGAGTATATAGAGGGAGTTGATGCTAGCGCATCCATTATTTGTTCAAAAGATCAAAATCATATAATTTCTATTAATCAACAAATAATCGGGGATAGAAATCTCTATTCACCTAGTGATTTCTCATATTGTGGAAATATTGTACCATTAAGAACTACTCAAACTTCAAATGAAGGAAAACTCCAAGAAAAAATATCTTCTATGATTCAAGATTTATTCTCAAAATTAGATTTAATTGGTTCTAATGGAATAGATTTTGTTATAAAAAATGATAATATTTACTTTATGGAAATTAATCCAAGAATTCAAGGTAGCATTGAATGTTTAGAATATGCTACAGGATTAAATTTAATGGATTTACATATTAGTGCTTGTGAGGGAAAAAAATTAGATCTGCCTAGTATACCTCATTACAAACGTATTGCTATCAAAGGTATTCTTTTTTCGGGTAATGAACAACCAATACAAGTCAATCAGTATCCAAAAAATCGATGGATAGTGGATCGTACTCATTATAATATCTTTTTGGAGAAAGGAGATCCATTTTGTAGTATAGTTATGCCAGTATCTTCTCAGGAGAAAGGATATAATAAAATGATTAAGATTGCGAAAAAAATAATTAAAATGAATCAAAGGAAAATATTAGAGAGTTTCTAATGCTTGATCAATATCCTCAATTAAATCATCCTTATCTTCAATACCAGTAGAGAAACGAATAAATCCGGGATTAATACCAATCGCTCGTTTTTCTTCTTCAGTAAATTCTAAGTAAATCATACTACCAGAAGCTTGTGCGAGGGATTGTACACTTCCCAAACTACTAGCTCTTTTTATGATTTTCAAAGAGTTTAGAAACTTGCCTCCATCTTTATCACTTTTACCAACACAAAAACTAACCATTCCTCCAAAACCCATCATTTGTTTTTTAGCTAATTCGTATTGTGGATGACTCTTTAATCCGGGATAATGGACTTCTCTAATTTTTGGATGATCTTCTAAGAACTCAGCTATTGCAATAGCATTTTCATTGTGACGTTTTACACGAAGCTCTAAAGTTTTAATACCACGAATTGTTAACCAAGCATCAAAAGGAGCCATCACGCCTCCAAAGTAAACAGTAGTATTCATAATTTCTGAACGCAAATTAGCTGAAGTTACAATGGCTCCCCCAAGGATATCACTATGACCACCTAGATATTTTGTTACACTATGGATAACAACATCAGCTCCAAAGTCAATAGGATTTTGATTTATTGGACTAGCAAAAGTATTATCGAAAAGATATTTTGCTCCCACCTCCTTTGCCAATTTTACTGTTTCTTCAATATCACATAATGAAAGAGTTGGATTTGCGGGGCATTCCATATGAACTATTTTTGTTTTTTTATTAATCTTCTCAGCAACATTTTCTATTTTAGTAGCATTTACAAAATGTACTTTGAAACCCCATTTCTTCAAATATTGATTTAATAAATGTCTTGTACCCGGATAGCAACGATCAGTTACTACAATCTCATCGCCAGGTTCAATAAAAGTACAAATAGCTGAAGAAATTGCAGCCATTCCAGAACTAAATCCTATACCAGCTTCCCCATGTTCAAGTATAGCTATTTTTCCTTCAAAAACAGATCTTGTAGGATTACCATGTCTTGAGTAAGCGAAGCCAGGTTTTCCATGATAAAAAACTTCAGCCCAAGCTTCTGCCGTTTCGTATGCATAGGTAGTTGAAAAATCGATTGGTGTTACAACACCTTTAGTAATTGGATTAATAGCTTCCCCTGCATGTACTACTGTAGTTCCAATTTTTTTACCTAAATCTTCTTGTTTCTTTGCATCTATTTTTTTAATCCCTATTCCTTTTGAAGGATCATACTTTTCTTCAACCATTAATATCACGCTTCATTTCTGTATAATTTATTTTATGCTTATCAATGTTATTAATTATATTCAACAAAGTAATTCATATAAAAGGAATTTTAAATTAATAAAAAAATTAGTTCAATAAAAAGGTGTTTGATAATGTCCACTACTGATAATGAAAAAGAATCCAAGACATTATTCGAAACTAGATTTATGTCAATTGTACTAATGGTTATCTTATTGATAATGTGTATACTTTTTGTAGTTGTTGTTTGGCAATTTTTCGGAAAAGAACCTGCGATTGATGTTATTATATATACTAGTATAGGAATAGGAGGAGGAGGAGTTATAACAATAATTCTTTTGCTGATTTTTCGTAATTCAAAAATAAAAAATCAGAGGAATATATTTTTTGGCACAGTCTTTATGATTTTGTTGGTTTCATTAATTGTTTCAGTTATTTTAAAATTCACTATAAGTGATCCACTATTAAGTAGTTGGTATTTTATTTATGCTAGCTCGATAGGATTAGGTATAACAACTGGAATTGCTCTCTCGTATTTAATATTAGCAACGTTTGGTAGCAAATTAGTAGAATTGAAAACAGAACAAAGAAAATCTACTAAAATTAATTCAGAAGAAGTTGAAGGAGAAGTGAATTAAACATTTCTCACATAATAGAGATACTGTTGAAGATTAAAGAATTTGACCAAAAGAATATAAATACAATCTTTTGCCACATGTTAGAGAATATGAGAAACATTGAGGTATAAAAAAATGATGAAGATTAATCCATTAGTAGAAAGCCCAGCTGTAAACGTACTACGTAAAGGTAAAGGTTTTAGTAGAGAAGAACTTGCTGCTGCAAAATTCCCATTAGCAGATGCTAGAGAAGCTGGACTATTAGTTGATCTTCGAAGAAAATCAAAATATCCTGAAAATGTTGAATCATTAAAAATATTCAAAGAGGAATTTGCTAAATTTTTAGTCGAAAAAGAAAAACTTCATTTGAAAGCTTCAAAAGATAACAAAAAAGCACGTAAAGATGCTGAGAAAAGAAAAGCAGATTTAGAATTAACAAAGGCTGAAAAAGCGAAAGAAATTGAAGCAGAGAAAAAGAGAGTTCAAGAAGAGTTAGCTAAGCGAGAAGCAGAAGAATTAGCTGCTGCAACTGAAGAAGAATTTTCTGAAGAGGAATTAGCTGAATTAGCTGAGCTTGAAGAAGGTGAACTTGTAAAAGAAGAAACTCCAGAGGAAGCTCTTGAAAAACTTGAAGAGGATTTAGCAGACTCATTGAGTGAAACTCCTGAAGATGAATCAACAGCTCTAACTGAAGGTACAACAAAGGTAGTAAAGAGAGTTAGAAAGAAACCAACAACTACAACTAAAGGTGTTACCGAACAAGCTGAAAAGAAGGATTAAGTATAAATCCTTTTTACTTTTTTTATTTTAACATGAAATAGTCATCCTAGTTGTTAGTATTGCAGGTGTAATTACAGATAATGGTGTTGCTGGGATTGGGATTTCTTGCAATTGATTGCCTAAAAGTAAAGTTTGATCTTCTAAAATTTTGAAAATATTTCCTGAGCAAAAACAAGGTAAAATTGGTTTGAGTATTTCCCCATCCTTAATCTCATACCCTTCTGTTGAAGTTAATGTAAAATCCCCAGAGAAAAAGTTGGAATCTTGAGCTCCAGAAATATCCTTGATATAGATACCATTTACTAATTCACCTACTAGATTTTCAACTGAATTTTTCTTAGATTTAAAAATAAAGTTCGAAGCAGAAATTGCAGGGGGATAAAGAAAACTTCTATTTTCTAAACTCATATTAGTAACACGATAACAATTCCCTTGAGAAGATATCCTAGGATGGGATTCTGAGCAAGTAAAATTCATACCGAGTAATCTTTTACATTTACCATTACTTAAAACAGTTCGAGGTTTACTTGGATAAGCTTCATCATCAAAACCAAAGGTATTTTGTGCACCTGGATAAGTAGGATCATCAATCATCTCAATTCCTTTCATAAAACTTTTTGCTTGAATTGTTTCGTATTGTTGATTTTCATTTGATTCATAAAATGAAGGAATTAAAGAAAAGGCAAGTATATGAGCTAAAGCTTTAGGGCTAAGAATGATACCTTTAAGTTTTTCTAATGTCAATCTTTCTCTATTTTGTTGTGAGTAAGCAGTTTTAATTGCAGAATTGAATAATTCTTGCCAGTTGCTTACTAGCTCTCGAGATGCTAAAAAACTCGAACCAGCACCAATAAAATCACCAATTTGTATTGCAGTTTCAATTGATGCTTGCATACGGGTTCCTACTTCTCTTTTCCAAATTCCAGAAGTATTAGCTATTATCCTTTCTTCAGTTTCAACTACTACCGATCCATCAATTTTTTTTACTGGTTTTGATGTTTCAATAGATTTGAGAATTTCCACAATCCTATCTCCCATCTCTTCTAAAGATAGCTCTCTTAATCGATCATCCCTTATTTTTTCAACTGGTGACACAAATTTCCTATCATTAAAACTGTCATTTATTTTTTGTATAGAACTTCTCGCATTTTGTGCTGAAAGATCTACTACATCTTCAATATTCGCTGAAGAACTAGATGAGACAAATCCCATGCGTTTGTTAACCAGAGATCTTACAGCAAAACCTGATTTTTCTTGTTCTGATATTTGTTTGATAAATCCTTGAGAAATATCAACTCGTTTAATATTTTTCTTTTGAAGGAAAGCTTCTGTTTCATTAATTCCGATTTTTTTTGAATGTTTTAAAATTAAATCAGCAATTACTTCACTCATCTATCTTTCCCTCAATTTTGAAAAATCTACCTTTCTTATTTGTCTTTGAGCGATATTTGATATTATACCAAAATTTTTCAAACTTACTTTGGGAGAAATCGCTCCTACACTCACTCTTTGGCCATTTTTGCCACAATAAGAAGGATAGCTTTTAATTTCTTTAGACATTCCATCAACTTCACCCAATATAGAATATAGATTTCCTACAAGAGCAAAATTAGTAACATAATCCACTAGCTCTCCCTTCTCTATTTTATGACCATATTGAGCATCAAGTTGAAAATTCCCAAGTACAGTATCAGCAGTCGCACCAAATGAATCACAAACATACAAGCCATCTTTTACATTTTCAACCATTTCTTCAAAAGTTAGATTTCCTGGTTCAAAAAAAGTATTACTTTGTCTTACCTGTGGTGGATGAAGTGCACTTTCAGCTCTACCATTACTAGTTGGAATAGCATTCATTTTAGCAGCAGTTTCGATGTTTTGCAGAAAATCAAATAAAATCCCATCTTCGATAATTAAAGTACCAGAAGCTTTCACTCCTTCTGCATCAAAATAATATTCACCATAACCTTTAAAGCTTGCATCATCAATTATAGTCACTTGTTCTGAACCTATTTTACTACCTATTTGGGTTCCAAGAGGGGAACGCCCTTCCAGTATTAAATCTGCTTCTACTGCATGACAAAATTCATGACATAAATTCCAACCCATTTCTTCATTCAAAATTACTGGTTGTTCTCTCGGTTTAATTAATTTAGCTTGAGCAATTTTTGGAAGAGAAGAAATAAATTCTGTTATAAAATTCTCAAATTCTATAGTTTGAAATTGCTCAATTCCTCCAACTCCACCGAATCCTGTTGTTCTAATTCTTGGCAAATTAGTTGGACCTCGGATTGAAGTTCCAAGAAAAACACTTGCACGAATAAGTATTTGTTCTATTTCAGATCCATTTGAATTTAAAAAAATCTTTTGTGTGTGGTTTTCAATTAGCTTTATATCAACAATATTGAGATCCTTTACTCGAGAGTTAATCCTTGAGTCCAACCAATTTACTAATTCGATTCTCTCATTAGGATTTAATAATTGAGGTTGTTTTTCACATCTATCAGAAACGCTTGTTTTACGAACTGTGATATCAGCTAAATTACTTTTTCGTTCAGGAAAAACTTTAGCAATTTTTTTAGCACTTTTTATTGCAGAATTTACAGCATTTTTTATTGCATTAGTTTCAAGAGATGAACTTGAAGCAAAACCCCAGAAACCATTGAACAAAACACGAATACCTATGCATTCTTGCAATTGAGTATTTACGTTACATAATTTGCTATTACGGAGTCCTAAATAATTTTCAAAAATATTGTCTATTCTTACATCTACATAATCAGCTTCTTCTTGTAATGCATAACCAATAGCATCTGTAGCATTTGAATGAAGAGCCATACTAGAAACTCCGTCTTTAATTTTAATTGACAAGATGTACTATTTAAATGAACTTCTATTTTTGAAAAGCAATAAGACTAATAAAACAAATACTCAAAAAAATCATTTTGCTGTTTGGTATGCAAATCTTATAATTGCTAATGATTGATTTATTGCTTTCTGAGCTTCTTCTAAAGTAAAATTTTCAGAAGGGACGCCAGTTGATTTACTTTCAAGATCTCTACATGTTTTAAAATAATCATTTAATTCTTGACATGCTTTTTTAATTTCTAATGGAATTTCTTTATCCTCCCCAATTTGTCGTAATAAGGCAATTAAATTATCACCGAATGTGGAAACATCCATAGATGAAAGTATTGCTTTCAATGCAGCAGCAGAAGCTTGCTGAGAAGTGAAACAGGACCATGAAAATCTCCCTTGATTCATCAATAGTTCAGCGATATCTTTTAATTCTTGCGAATATTGTAACCAATCTTTTGTTCTTGACATTTCTTCTCTAACCTTTTGATTTTCATATAATGAATCTTCTTGCAAAATTTCTAATTTTATGAAAGATAAATTATTTTTTTAAAAAATTAAATAAAGTGGAGCAAATCTCCACTAAAATATTTTTTAAGTTTCTTAACGATAAGATTTCTGATAGCGAGCACGTGCACCAGGACCGCCAGGTTTCTTGTCTTCTCTTCTTCTTGAATCAGCAACAAGAATTGATCTATCATAATGCATAAACTTACTTCTCAATTCTGGATCCTGGGTCCATTTTACAATAGCTCTACCTACAGCCGTTCTTGCAGCATCAGCTTGTCCAATGATTCCTCCTCCAAAAACATTCACGGTTATGTCTAGTGATTTTACTACTTCATCACCTGCAAGAACAAGTGGTTCTTGAATTTTCATACGTGCTAATTCTGAAGGATAAACTTCAAGAGGAATGGAATTGATTCTAATGCGACCTCTACCAGCTTTAGTAGTAGCTCGTGCAATTGCAGTTTTTCGCTTACCAGAGGTTAAAACAATTCTTTTTGTAGACATTACTTTTCACCTACTGAGTTATATTTTTTCTTGCATCTAAAGCTGGGTTGTAATTCCAACCTAGTTGTATACAGAGATCACCAACTGAAATTCTCTTTACTGTTAGTTTCTCTGAATCAGCTTCAGGAATCTTGATTAAAGTTGCTTTATTGAATGCTTCTGGAATAGCAATATGACACTTTAAACGATGGAAAGCTTCTTTTCCTCTTGGCTTCTTATAGGGTAACATTCCTCTAATAGTTCTTCTTACAAATCTATCAGGTTGTCTATAATGGAATGGTCCTCTTAAAGGATTATATTTGCTTCTGATTCCGAGGCGTTCTTTATATTGAGCAATAATCGACTCGGGTTTGCCAGAAATAACAATTTTTTCAACATTTACTATATCAACAACTTCACCGGCGAGCAGTCTTTGAGCAACTTTAGAGGATAATCTTCCTAAGATAGCTCCTTCGGCATCAATTACGACTTTATTTGACATTTTTATCACTCCGAGTGGATCATGCAAGAATCCTTACTTTTTGGATATCTTTTGCTGGCAATTCCAATAAGTCTCTTAATGAAAGTGCTTTTCCACCAGCTTTTATTATTTTCTCCTCAGCAACTACACTGAAGTTTAAAGCAGCAACTGTATAGCTGCCCTTTATCTCTCCAGATGCTAGAACTTTACCGGGAATAACAACCAATTCATCTGCTTTAGCATATCGATTGATTTTGCTTAGATTTACAGCAGGTCGTATTCGACGCGGTTTTTCTAACTTTTTAGAGAGAACAGTCCAAAAATTGTGCTTTTTATCACTAGCACCTTTCTTTCTTAGATCGCGTATTAACGCGACGGTATTAGGATCTGATGGCCCTGTTGGTTTTGGCATTTTCTCACAATCCTCCGTCGTCTTCATTTAATGAAAACAATAATCGGATTATCTTAATTTATATTATTTTTTGACTTTTAGATAGTTTTCATGTGCTATCTTGTAAGCAGTCTCGAGATCTTTTGATTTGTTTTTGAGGATTTCGGTAGCTTTCCTAAATATGTCCTTAGGATGTAATGCACCAGTTGATTCAAGGAAAAAGATGTAATCACCATCTACTTTACCCATTTTTAGAGAATCATAAGTACAAGCATTTGTACAAAGATCACAGAGTAAACATTCTAGAGGATCAGTAAGCTTCACTGTTTTCTTATTAACTTGAAGGATGTTTTTTGGACAGGCATCTGCACATTCCATACAACCAGTACATTTAGAGACATTTTGAATCACTTTTGGATAATAACGATAACTACAAGTAACTACTGGAGACCATTTTGCATGTTCTTTACCTCTTCCCATCATTGCAATTGCTTCCAAAATTATTTTTTGACCTGGACCTAATTTTGCAATAGGAATTTTAGTTGAAACAGGAACGACTTTTGGATCATTTGATTGTAATTCTTTTGAATAGACAGTTATTGTATTATCAGTTATATTCTCAATTTCTAATGTTAGAGGAATTGAACAGAATTGACAACCTTCACCATTGCAATTTTCACATTCACTAGCAACTGTAAACTCATCTGTTGGTGTTGTTAGTGGAATTAGACCCAATCTGTGAGCGACTATTTCATCCAATATAGGAGAAGTATTTTCCACTAAAATGATGTCTTCAATTGCTAATGTTGGCACCTCGCTAATAATAACCCTTCTAAGAGTATTTACAAAGGTGTCATTGCTTCCGCGAAGGATAAATCGTAGTTTATTATCTTTATTCTCGATAACCTCAATTTCCATGGCATATCACGACTTAAACAATTTGTCCTCTAGAGTAAGTTAAGAATAGGACAAAACTACTTAGATACGTATCAATTCACGATTTTTTGAAGCTAACTTATAAAGTTTTTTAAGAAGTTGAACTTCAATATGAATTATAATAACAACAAAAGATAAGTTAAATAAAAGGTTAAACATAGATTAGAGAAATAATTTGGTGTGAAATTTATGAGAGGAATGATTGTAGGACGATTTCAACCTTTCCACAAAGGCCATTTAAGTGTAGTAAAATATATTCTCAATGAAGTAGATGATGTAATTATTGTTGTAGCAGCCTCTCAACAAAGTCATAAACCAGATAATCCTTTCACTGCAGGTGAAAGATATGATATGATTCACAATTCTTTGGTTGAAGAGCTAAAAGATATTACTCGAGTCATTATAATTCCAGCAAATGATGTAAATGATAATGGTCTTTGGGTAGCACACATTACAAGATTGGTTCCAAAGTTTGATATTGTCTATACCAACAATCCACTAACGAGATATCTATTTACTCAAGCAGGGAAGGAAGTACGAACTCCACCTCTATATGAAAGAAAAGAATTCAATGCTAGTCATGTAAGGAATCTAATGATTAAGGGAGATAAAGAATGGAAAAAGCTTGTTCCAATTGCAGTAAAGAATATTATAGAAGAAATCAAAGGAGTTCAAAGAATACAAACCGTTTCTTCTTCAGATGAAAAGTAATTAACTGAATTTATGACGATAATGTCTCAAATCTATTCGCCCTTTTACAACTTCAATGCCTTCAGTTCGCAACATCTGAATTTTCTCTTGAACAGCACCCTTAGCTCCACCTCTAAAATTACCTATGGATCCATCTGATTTTATCACACGATGACATGGAATATAAGGACCACAAGGATTGTTTTTCATAGTAGTACCTACTGCTCTTGAAGCAGTTGGTGACCAACGAGAATCTCTACTAGCTAATTCTTTTGCTAAATCACCATATGTTGTTACTTTTCCTTTTGGAACTTCAGCCAAAATACGAAGAATTGCTTGTTGATGTTCACTTAGTTTAGCTAATTTTTTCTCATCCTCTGGAGTTATTACATACATCACTATTCACCCTATAATTAAAATAAAACGAATTTTTGATTAATATTTCTTAATATTAATCTGATTTCTAAGTTTAATTAAAATTTCTATAAAATTTTACTAGGTTCACAATTAATTATACCTGGTTTTCCCTCACTCCCAGTAATAATAAAATTAGCATTTGAGAGTAATTTTACTATTTCAATATTCGTAATTGTATGAAGAGTGATTTTAGTAGTATCTATAATTGAAGGAAAATCAGATATTCCCATCCATAAAATCATTTGATCTGCAAGATGAAAATCAATTGGTCGACCAATTTTTATTTGCTCTAGTAAATTCTTTGCAGCAGTTTTCCCAACATTTTCTGCAGAAATGCCTTTTTCTCCCAAACCATTCCCTGCTAAAATGGTTCCAAAGTTATTACAAGACCAAAGAGTAATTCCGGTTCCAGGTCCTAAATGAACATCATATTTTTCTTCAATACATTCTCTTTCTATTGCTCCAACTTCAAAACCTTCTGCTAAAAGATATTTAATTGCAGAATCTATCATTCTCTCAGCTATTAAACATGGAAGTTTTACTGCATGAGCTCGACCACAAATACATTCTGTTATGAAAGGATCCTCAAACTCAAAGAGAATTGGTTTTAAACGAACTATTGGTTCAATATCACAAGAAACCATTCCCCCTCCTTTAGGATAATGTCCTCTTCTACCTACACACATAGTAGCTTCTATACCTAATTTTTTCATCATAGGTAAGAAAACATAGCGAATATAATCTATTGGAGGAGACCACTTTACATCCGTACCACCTTTTAGTAGAAGTTTTACTTTAGTGGGGCATCTTGAAGCTACTGGAAATATCGCTTGTAAAAGTAATGAAATACTACCAGCAGTGCCAATATCAATTTCATATTCCCCACCTTGTAATTCTCCTGGATCAAATCGAATTTTAGTGGAACCGACAAAAACACCATCCATCTTTGCATTTGAGATTTTACCAATTGCTTCGATAACATTGGCATGTTGACTTCTTAAACCTGGTTTAGATCGTTTTGAACGGATATTATAAATTTCAATTGGTTGCTGATAAATAGCAGAAAGAGCCACTGAATTTCTGAGGATTGCCCCACCTCCCTCTAACATACTTCCATCAATCTTCACGATCTTCGTCAAAGAAAATCCACTCAATTTCATTATCTTTTTCTTTTCTAAATTCTTCTTCTACAATTTTAGGAGGTTCCATATATTTTGGTCGTAGAAATCTTTTATCGGGGATTTTTGAAGAAATTTCGTTCACAATTTCTTCCAACTCATTAACATGAGATTCAATTGTAGCAATAGATTTTACATTTCCGATTTTTTCTTGCAATTCCTTTATTGCTTTTTCATTAGTTATATCACATTTATTTATAAATTCTTGAATTGGAATTTCAGAAAAACTATTCTTAATCTCATTTTTCAGATTAATTTGCTGATCAGCAGTTAAAGAAGCTTCATCTGTTAAATCATACAAGAAGATAATATAATCAGCTAGATGTTTTAAAGCTAAAATACTTCTCATTTCAATTGTATTACGTTGATTTAATGGTCTATCTAATAGTCCAGGAGTATCCATTAATTGTATGACTTCAAATCCTTGTTTTCGATGACCACATACTAATTCCTTGGTTGTAAAAGGATACGAAGCAATTTCAGGATTACCAGTCGAAACAAGCTTTACAAAGCTTGATTTCCCAGCATTTGGTCCACCAGCAAATGCAATTGTTTTCTGAAAAACATTAAAATCAGGAACTTTAGAAAGTTGGATTTTTGCTTCTATTAGCATTTCTAAAGGTTCTTTTAGATTTCTTAATGTTGAACTAATTCTACCGATAGCTTCACTTCTCACTCGTTTTGACTGATCAGCATTTTCGCTTTGACCAAGTTTCTTATTTACATCCCGTTCAATACTCGAGATGGCCTTTCGAGTATTGGTAATTCGTGAAATTGCTGTTCTTAGTTTTTCTACCCCAATCAGAACATCTATCAAGTCTCGATGGAAAGGATGGATGTCTTCTAGAATAGGAAAACTATCTGCAATTCTTTTTAATTCAGCATCTAAATCTGGGAAAATAACTCGAAATTGTCTGAAATAAAGCGTTTTGTGAAATGAATAATCAGATCGTTTTTTCTTGGAACCTCTTGGAGATTCTACTTTTATTTTCTTTAATTTCGAAAAAATTTTATCAGCAATTTTTTCCGAAGTGGGGATATGTGGAATTCTTTTAAATTCGCTCACTTGTGAATCTCCAATAGTAGATAACAAAGCTTGCTTCCGTACCTTTTTAATTTGTTTCTACTAAATGACTTATAAAAATCGATATAAAAAAAGAATTATAAATCAATTAGCTATTATTTCTGAGTATGTTCGATTATCAAGATGTAGCACGAACAATGGACATCGATTTCATCTATTTCGATTTAATGTTAACAGCTATTTGGATAATACTACTCATAGTTAGAAAAAGATGGAAAGCCTTACTTTTCGGAATTTTTGGATATGCTGTAGTATTATTTACTGATGATGTCATTTGGTATACTCTTCGAGAAACTAGACATATCGAAGGACCTATTGGCCCCCATTTATTTCTTGCTTACTTTTCATTCACATATGGAATGATAATGTTTTCTTATGCACCAATGATGTTTGATAAAGGCATCACAAAAATTGAGAAGATTTTATGGTCTATTTTGTTATATGGTGGTTGGCTTACTATTGGATTGCTTTCAAAGTTCATTATTTGGAATGATTCAGAGATGATTATTTGGAGGGAGATGTCAAGCTTCCGTTTAGGACAAATTTTAATGGTGGTAATTGGTTATTTAACGCTTATAATTTTGAAAGCATTTAGATGGAAATTCATGGAGAGTGTGTCTTGGTGGTATTTTGTCTATCTCTTTGCTGTAGGTTTCTTTATTCATTTCTCAATGGAAACAACATTAATGATAGCAAAAATAAGACCGCTCGATTGGGGTGTCATGTTCTTTAATAGCTTTTTAGAATTCAATACTGGCATACCAATTTTGTTCCTGTTATGGATTTTTGCTAATCTGAAAGATTACAAACCAATTCCTATTAACATTGAAGAAGCAGAGGAAGAATATCCACAAACCAAGGATGATACTGTACTAGATCAAACTCAAATATGATAGAAATAAAAGCGATTTGTTCCAAGGAACAATCACTTATTCATCTTCACTGCGAGAAATATATTCTTGGAGAATTTCATCTAGCAAACGTTTACCCCTCATACCAAAACGATCTTTTTCTTTTTCTTCCTTAACACCATTTAAAACTTTATTTACCGAAGCATCCTCAACTGGTTTAAAGGTTATTTCAGCAGAGGGTATATATTTCTTAATCCCTTCAGCAATTTCATTGGCAGAAACCCATAAACCATCTATATCGTAGATTTCAAAATGAATATTCTCAATTCTCCAGAGATTGATAAGAACTTGAACTGCATCTTCGACATAAATGATAGGAATTTTAGTATCTGGAGAAACATTTGCTACATAAGGTTTACCGTGAATTGCATCCTCAAGCATTTCAATGGGATAATTTGTCATGCCTGAAAATCTGACACGACCAGGGCCAAGAACAACCGGAAATCTTACAGCACGGAAATTTAAATCAAATTTTTTCGAATAAATTGAACCAATAATTTCATTGCAAATCTTATACGAGCTATAAACTGTCCATGGATCTCGTAAATCTTCTTCAGTGAATGGAGGAGTTCTATCAGGTCCAAAAACTGTAGCAGAGCTGGTATAGATAATGTTTTTAACATTATATTTGACCGCAGCTTTCAGAACATTCATTGTTCCCTCAAGATTTATCTTAAAAGTGTAATAAGGATCCTCTTCTGTTTTTGGGGGAAGAATAGATGCTAAATGAAATATGGTATGAAATTTATATTTCTCACATGAATCTTCCAATAGCTGAACATTAGAGATATCTCCTTGAATTAGAATTGCTCCTTCTACACTAGCATCTTTGTGAGTTTCCATATCTATATCAAAAATAACTACTTCTTGTTCAGCTTCTATTAATCGTTCAGCAAGATGCCGACCGATAAATCCCATTCCACCAGTTATTAGAATTGCCATTCAATATTCCTTCTTTTTTAATTTATTCGATTACCCACTTCTCTCAAATAAAGTTTTCTCAAAAAGAATATTACTTTTTTCCTTTTATTTATTCAAAAGTGGATAATATAAGTCAGTTTTTCGATCTAAGAAAATATGATTATTTGGTGTAATCATTTTATTTTGTGCGATTGCAGGATCTATTTCAGCAATAAGAACTTCCTCAGTAGCTGCACCAGCTTGAGCTAATATTTCCATATTTGGACTGGTAATTTGGCTATTTCCTGTAAAGGCTATTTTTGAGTTTGGCCGAATATCTTCACCAATTCTATTTGCTGTTATTGTAAAAACTTTATTTTCAATTGATCTTGTTAACATAGCTTTTTGTGCATATGTTAAAACAAGATTTGATGGATGGCAAATTATCTCAGCACCATTTAATGCTAAAATCCTTGCTATTTCTGGGAAAGCCCAATCAAAGCAAACCATCATACCAATCTTCGCTAAACCTATATCATATATTTTGAGAGGTCCTTTTCCGGGTTGAAAAAAGTTCTTTTCTGAATTAAATAAGTGGATTTTTCTGTATATGTCAATAAAACCTTCTGGTCCAATTAGAACAGAGGAATTAAAGAAAGTACCCTCTTCATTTTTTTCGCAAATACCTGCAACTAAGTAAGTGTTAGTATCTTGTGCAGCTTTGATCCAAGCTTTTGTAGTTTTTCCTTCTGGTATTCTCTCAGCAAGTTTTTCTAATTCCGATTTATCTTCAAATAAATAACCAGTATTACAAAGCTCAGGAAGAACAAGTAAATCAGCTATTTTACCTTGATTTATAAGTTTCACAGTTTTATTAGTATTAGACTGTACGTCACCGAATATAGGATTGAATTGTATAAAACCAACTTTCATCTTTGTACACCAAATCTGTTACTTGATTAATCACTATAATTATTTCCTAATAGAGATTAACAAAACTATTGGATTAAAAATTTTTGAAAAAAGAAAGAAAATTACTGGGAATTATCCCAGTGAGTAAAAAAATAGTGTATTATTCCGCTGCAACTTTCTTCTTTGTAAATGTTTCTCTTAGCATAAAGATTAGGAAACCTAGGAATACTACAATTCCTACATATCCTGCATAGTTCCAGAAATTGGAGAAAGCAAGATAAATCGCTCCTCCCATTATACCTAAAGCAAAAAAGATGCCAATCATTCCCCAGAAACGATGTCCTTTTGAAATTGGATATTCAGCTCTGAGAACTTTTCCTCTAGCAGCATCAACAAGAGCTTCACCTTCCCAATTACCATATGTATAAACTACACGGTAAAATGGAACATGTAAGTAAGAAATTTCCTTAGGTTCAATTAATTGATTAGCATTATTAACTTGAACAACTTCTCTAAAGATTAATTGATTATGTCTATTTTTTACTTGTTGTTCTGCAATTGCATATGCATCATTGTTACTTATTTCAGTGTCGTAAATCCTTCCGCCTTCAGAATTTACTGAATTAATATCAAAAGCTTGTTTTGCACCTACAGGGATTTTTTCATCTCGTATTTCTTTGTATTGTTCGCGATAACCAAACACTAAACATGTTTGATCAATATCAATTGTTCCTCTTTCAGGACGTTGATCAAAGTCTATATGTCTACTCCAACTTGCAGATTGTCTTGGATTTACAATTTTTCCTATTCCATTATAATCTGTACGACCATGGAATTTAAAAACCCAAAAAGGCATCATACGAAGCTCAAATTCTTTGAATATTGCTTTATCAGCAAAATCCTCTGGAACACCAACAAATTTAGAAAGGTATTGTGGAATTAGCTCAGTTAATTCTGAACCGCTGAAATAAACTGAAAGCATATGATGATTTTCAATGATTTTACCAGTTTGAAGCTCATTTGGAGTACCACAATACTCACAGGTTACAACTGAAGCAAATGGTGGTACATTGTTTTCTGCTTGACAATATCCACATTGAATTTTCTTTGGTTTATCTTGAGTAGCCATTTTTTAAGCCTCCATATTATACCCACATTTTTCACAGAACCTTTGATTGGATTCTAATGGATCGCCACATTTGGGACAGAATTTTGGTGTTTTAGTATCACTTTCTTGAATGGCAGGTTGCTGAATTGATCCAGTAATTTGTTGGAAATCAAATAATGATACACCTGTGCCAGTTGATTTGATCTTATGTGGTTTATAAACCCGTATAAGCAATACTATAGCACCTATTAATGCTCCAACTGCTAGCACAATAAAGACTATTAATATCCAGCTTTCTTCACCTGTCAATTCGAAACCGAGTTGTACAAAAACAGGTATTAGTAAAAGAAACAATATTGCGAAAAATGCCATAAGTCGTCTATTTTTAATGGGTTGTTCTTCACGTAAGAGAGAGCCATTCCCCCAATGATAAGCAGATCTGTAGGATCTACCTCGGATCTTTCTTCTAACCAACAAAAGTGGTTCATGAACTAACATGGGTTTATTTAGAGGTTTAAAATTAACTCGAGTATCAAAAACTTCATGCATTTCAGATTTTGCTTTAGAATAAGCAGCCTCATAAACAGTTTCGCCAGCTTTCTTTGCAGCTTCTTCTTGATCCCATTCAGGACTCAACGCTACCATAGATCTACTGGTATCTTTAGAAACTAAATTTTTTATGTATTGAGGATTGAATGCAATTGGTTCTCCACCTAAACCTCTAGTAACAGAGGAAATTAGCTCATTTGCACCAAACATAGTAAATTCTTGTCTAGCAAGAAACCTAACAGCATGTTTCCCATGATGAGTAATTCTCCATGGTCTATACTCTACTATTGTTTTTGATTCTGTGTAGGTTTTTCCACCACGTCTAACAGTTTTTGTTTCTGTTCGTTCTCTTCTTTGATAGCCACTTGCATCTACATCTACCTGAGCCTGGACTTCAAAAAATGGAACTAAAATTAATTCCATTTTACGTACATCCCCAGCATCACTAGGAGGCATTAAAGAGAGAGGTTTTATAATCATGTGTGGACTAACAGGACTTTCTGCAGTAACTTCTCCACAGAAATTGCATATATTCAAAATAGATTCTGCTGAAGGTTTAAGAGGTGCACCACAAGTTGGACATCTCATTGTTTTAATTAACGAATGAGTTCCTTGTTCGCTCAATGATTTCACGTCTTTTATTTTTAGTTTTTAGAAAGGGTAGTAAACAACCCAATCAATACTGAAAAATAATGATATTCACTAAATTAAGATTTACTGTTCTGGACATATTATGAAAAAAAGTGAATTTAGTGGTTATTAGTATGATGTGGTTTAAATTTTTTTAATCTTAATGAATTCGTAACAACAAAAACTGAACTAAAAGCCATTGCTCCCGCAGCAATCATCGGATTAAGTACTCCAATAGCAGCAACTGGAATAGCAATTATGTTAAAGAAAAATGCCCAGAGAAGATTTTGTTTAATAATCTTTAATGTTTCTTTGCTTAATTCAAAAGCATCTATTACTTGTGTTAAATCATTTCTCATAAGTGTTATAGTAGAGGTCTCTATTGAAATATCTGTACCTGATGCTACAGCGAAACCAATATCTGATTGTGCTAGTGCAGGTGCATCGTTTGTTCCATCACCTACCATAGCTACATTTCTACCTTCTTCCTGTAAATTCTTGATAACTTTTGCTTTATCATCTGGTAAAATTTCTGCGTAGATTTTTGTGATACCTGCTTCCTTTCCAATGGCTTTAGCTGTTCGCTCATTATCACCCGTTAACATAACAACATCTATAGCCATTTTACTTAAAATTTCAACTGCTCTTTTTGTTGTTTCTTTCAAAGTATCAGCAACAGCAATTAAACCAACAATTTTATGATTAATTGCTAAAATCATTACCGTTTTACCTTGTATTTGTAAAGATTCCATCTGTTCTAATGTTGAAGAGTTAATATTAACAGATTCATTTTTCATTAATGAAAGATTTCCTAGTAGGATTGTATGTCTTTCTATTTTAGCAGAAATTCCTTTCCCAGGAATGGCTGTGAAATCAATTGGATCAGTCAACGATAAATTCTTCATTGAAGCTGCACGAACAATAGATTCACCTAAAGAGTGTTCAGAACCTTTTTCAGCACTTGCAGATAACCGAAGAATTTCATCATGAGGATATTTTTCATCAATTGAAATCACATTGGTTACTTCTGGTACTCCTTTTGTTAAAGTACCTGTTTTATCGAAAACAATTGTATCAATTATTTGAGTTCTTTCAAGAGATTCTGCATTCTTAAATAAAATACCCAATTCAGCTCCTTTACCAGATCCAACCATTATTCCTGTTGGAGTAGCTAATCCTAAAGCACAAGGACAAGCAATAACTAGTACTGCAACAGTATTCAAAATTGCATGAGTGTACCAGTTTTGCAAAATATTTGGATTTATAGGAGTGATATCAAATACTCCACCTAAAATCAACCAAATTGATAAGGTTACTATAGAAATAGCAATAACAACCGGAACAAAGTAAGCAGATACTTTGTCAGCTAATCTTTGTACAGGAGCTTTACTACCTTGAGCATCTTCAACAGACTTTATAATTTGAGATAATACTGTATCTTTTCCTACTTTTTCTGCACGGAATTTAATGAAACCATTTTTGTTTATAGTAGCACCTATAACTAAATCACCTGGTTTTTTATCAACTAAAAGACTTTCACCAGTTAGCATAGATTCATCAACAGCTGTTACACCTTCAATTATCGTACCATCTACTGGCAATTTCTCTCCTGGACGAACAATAATGATATCATCTACAATAACTTCTTCAATTGGAATATCCAATTCTATTCCTTTTCTTATTACTCGGGCAGTTTTAGGTTGTAAACTGAATAATTTCGCAATTGAATCAGAAGTTCTTCCTTTTGCAATAGCTTCTAGATATTTCCCAATAACAAGTGCTGTGAGGATGAATGCAGCAGATTCAAAATAAAGCGGTCCACCAATAATTAAAGATACTATACTGTAAATAAATGCAGCACTACTTCCAAGTGTGACTAATACATCCATATTTGAAGTAAAATGTGTAACTGCTTTGAAAGCACTTTTGAAAAAAGGCCACCCAACTACAAAATAAACAGGAGTAGCTAAGCCTAACATAAAATATCTAACCCAAGGTATAGCCATAAAACCATCAATAGCTAGATCAATAAACATCATAGTCATTAACGGAGTAGTAAGTATTGCCCCAAAAATAAGTCGATTACGATAGTGTAAACGTTCTTCACGTTCTAATCTTCTTCGTTGATCAAGCGCATCTTCTTCAATTGTTTTTTCTATTTCGTAACCTGTATCAATAATAGCTTTTTCTATCTGTTCAATACTCACAAGTGAAGGATTAAATTCTACTGTTGCTTTTCTTGTTGTCAAATTAACATTGATTGAAAAAACACCTGCAACCTTTTTTACTGCCTTTTCGATATTCATAGCACAGGAAGAACATGTCATACCAATAACTACTATTTCAGCCTTTTCAGTTCTAACTCCATAACCAATACTTTCAATTGCATCTACTAAATCAATTTCAGATATGATATTTGGATCAAAAGTAACAACTGCATCATTAGTTGCTAAACTTACTGCAGCAGTATTTACACCAGTTCTCTTTTTCAAAGCTCTTTCTACAGCGCTACTACAAGCAGCACAAGTCATGCCTGTGACACCTATTTTAACCGTTTTAGTATCATCAATTTCTTCAGTCACAAGCATCACCTAATCCAGAAATTATATTTCGCCTTCTACTTTGAAATCAAGGTTTTCAATTACTTCAATTATTTTATCTTTAGTAATTATTTTTTCGTCATATTCTACTACAGCAATTCCTTTTTGAAAGTCTGCTTTTGCATCCTTAACTCCAGCCGTTCTACTTAGTGCTTTGCTGATAGAATTTGAACAACCATTACAACTCATTCCACTAACTCTAAATGTTGTTTTATTTTTGCTCATGTATTTTTCACCTATATTTATGAAATATTTTCTTCTGTATTAACAATATATCTTCTATAATTTTAAGAACATTATTTAAATTGTTAGAGAATTAGCATACAGATAATTATAAAGAAAAGAAAATAATAAGATTTTCAGCTATTAGTATCTAATTTCTGTTTAATATTATAATTTTTTACCAAACACATAGTCATAAGCAAAAAGAGCTGGACCTCCACCAGAATGTAAGAATAAAATGTTGGAATTACTAGGAATTATTCCTTTTTTCACCAAATCAATTAATCCAACCATTGCTTTACCATTATAAACAGGATCAAGAAAGATACCCTCTAATTTTGCTATTAACTTTAATGTGTAAATTAATTCATCTGTAGGTATGCCATATCCTTCTCCATAATAGTCATCAAGTACTACTATATCTGAATCCTTAATTTGTAAATCTAAATTCCAATCTACTTGAAATTCTCCCAGTAATTGCTTGATTGAAGAGTTAATTTCTTCCTTGAAATCCCCAGCAGATACTCCTATAATTTTCATTTTATTATAAAACAAAGCTTTTCCAATTAGCATTCCAGATTGAGTGCCAGCACTTCCAGTTCCAAAAACAAGATAATCAAAATCAATTCCAAAATTTTTTGATTGATCAGCTATTTCCTTTAAAAATAATACATAACCCAAAATACCAATACGATTTGATCCACCTGTTGGGATTATATAAGGAGTTTTTCCTTCTTTAATTAAACTATCAGCAACTTCAGCCATTTTCTTCTTTCGTTCTTCACTAGATTTTACTCGGTGGATTTTCACATCTAAAATTTGATTTAGTAACAAATTTCCAGTAATTCTTTCTCCAACTGAAGCATCAGAAAGAACTAATTCACATTCTAATCCCACTTTTGAAGCACAAGCAGCTGTTTGCAAGCAATGATTTGATGTTAAAGCTCCTTCGGTTATTATTACATCAGCATTTTTCTTTAAGGCATCTGCAAGTAAAAATTCCAATTTGCGATTTTTATTTCCTCCAAAAGCTACTCCTGTTAAATCATCTCTTTTAATGTAAACATTTACGCTCTTGAGATGTTCTGATAATCTCTTTAAATATTGAATAGGAGTTGGTAAAGTACACAAATCGATTTTAGGTATTGAATTAAAATTAAAAGAATTCATATATGATTTAAACTTTTTATGCTTTTATTATTACCGTTAATATGTTTAGGTAAAATTGAAAATTACTAGTAAATTATTATTGATCAGAAATAGTAACAAGATTTGCCATATTATTTATTAATAAAATTCGTAATTTCTGGTTTAAAAGGTGAAAATAAATTTGTTTGATGGAGATAAAGTTCGTTTAAGAGGCATTGAACTAAGCGATTTAGATTCTATTATGAAAAATTGGAATAATTTAAAGTTGAGACAATTCCTTTCATCACCTATGCCATTTTCTCGAGAGGAAGAGGAGGAATGGATTAAAAAAACATGGGAAGAGAGAAGAAAAGGACAAGCGTATCAGTTTGCCATTGAACACAAAGAAACCAAAGAATTTCTCGGAACTGCAGGATTATTTGATTTTGATAATTTTGCACGTTCAGCAGAATTAGGGATAGCCATCCATGCAGAGAACAATTGGGGAAAGGGATACGGAACAGATACAATGAAAGTTTTACTTAAATTTGGATTCGATTATTTAAACCTTAATAGAATCCAATTACGTGTCTTTGATTTTAATATTAGAGGTATTAGCACTTACAAAAAAATTGGTTTTATTGAAGTTGGTAAACACCGAAAAGCATTCTTTAAAGATGGAGAATATCATGATGTAATCTTCATGGATATACTAAAAGAAGAATGGAAGAAAGATAATCAAGAATAATTGTGATTATTACTATTTCTTCTTTTTGAATTTTTTTGCTTAAAGTACTATAGAAAATAAAATCAACTAATATGCTTTTTCATTAATTATTTTCTCTACAAAAATTGGCACCATTTCTTCAGATTTACCAATTATAGTAAAATCAGCAATTCTAGATATTGGTGTTTTTTCAAGATTAAATTCCAAAATAAGTGCACCATGAGATTTTGCTATAAAAGGGAATTCTGCAATGGGATACACTATTCCACTTGTTCCTATAACTAATAGGACATCACATTCAGAGGAAATTATTTCATAAGCTTTTGTGATTATTTTTTGATCTAAAGTTTCCCCAAACCATACTACATCAGGTCGAACCATAGTACCACAATCACAAATCGGAGGCTCTTTTGGAGTTTCGGTTAAAAGAGATAATTTTCCACAATTTTCACATCTAGTTCGAAAAATATTTCCATGAACTTCTAAAAGGTTCTTTGATCCTGATCTAAAATGAAGTGAGTCAACATTTTGTGTTATAATATAATTCAAAAGATTCTTTTTTTGTAAATCTACTAATGCATAATGAGCAGAATTTGGTTTTTTGCTTGATATGATGTCTATTCTCCAAGCATACCATTCCCATACCAATTGTGGATTTCTTTTAAATGCTTGAGGAGTAGCTAAATCCATAGCATTGTAATTCTTCCATAAACCATCTTTACCTCGGAAAGTGGGTATACCAGAACCTTTCGAAATCCCTGAACCAGTTATAGCAACGAATTTAACAGCTTTCTTTTTTCTCATTAGATTCTGTATTATTTTTATAGAATTATCTAAATTGCTTTTTTCAAAAGTCATTTATCTTCAATAATTATTTATTTTTTTTCATTTTTCAGACTTCCGATTGAAAATTAAGACTTTTGATTATGAAATTTTAAAATTAATCTAAAGAAGAATAGAAAATAGTAGTTTTAAACTACCTTTTCTCTTCTTCTTTTTACTCTTTTCCTGTGAATGTTATCCACTTATCACAGTTCTTCTACAATCATGTTCTGAGAGATTCTTCTTATGATTTTAATAAAGCAAAATTATTTAGTAAACCATTTGGTTTAGTAATATAAATATTTTTGGTTGATATTCAATTTTTTAAATGAAAAAAATAAAGGAAAAAAGACGGTTTAGGCAATTGTTTTTCGAATTTTCTCGAAAAATTCAGTTAAGTCAATATTTCCACCAGAGATTAGTATACCAACACGTTTTCCCTCAAGAACTATTTGCTTGGAAAGCACACCAGCAAGGGAAACAGCACCTGAAGGTTCAACTACTAATTTCATTCGTTCCCATAAAAATTGCATAGCATCAACTATTTCGTCTTCTGAGACAGTGATTATATCATCTACTTTTTCTCTCACTACTTTGAAGGTATTTGGACCTAATTGAGTTCTTAATCCATCAGCAATTGTATTAGGATTAATTGATAGATGTATTTTTCCAGATTTAAAACTTCGATAAGCATCATCAGCATTCTTAGGTTCCACTGCAATCACTTTTGCTTTTGGTAATAATCCTTTAGTAGCTATTGCTGTGCCACTCAATAAACCTCCTCCACCAACTGGTGCAAAAATAAAATCTAATTCTCCAACTTCTTTTATTAATTCATAAGTAGCTGTTCCTGCTCCTTGGAATATTCTTGGATCATCAGAAGGATGTATTAAAGTATAACCATATTTTTTTATTAGAGGCTTTACTGCTTGCTCGCGATCGCCTGGTTTAGATCCACAAAAAACTATTTCAGCTCCATAGCTTTTTGTTGCTTCCACTTTTACTTTCGGAGCATTTTCAGGCATGACTATTACTGCTTTTATACCAGCAATTTTCGCTGCCAATGAAAGTGCTTGAGCATGATTGCCTGAAGAATGAGTAATTACTCCTCTTTCTTTCTCTTTTTCAGATAACTGTAAAACAGCATTTAAAGCGCCTCTAAATTTGAAGGCTCCGATTTTCTGAAAATTTTCACACTTAAAATAACAACTACAATTAATTTTTTTATTTAAAGTTGAAGAAGTCATCACAGGAGTTTTGTTAACAAAATCTTTAATTCTATTATAGGCGGATTCTACCTTATTAAACATTAAAATCAAATAGTGTAAAAATTTCTTACAAATAAAATTTCTTATAGAAAACATAAAAAATAAACTCATCAAGTGAATTTTTTGATGGGCTTTTCTTTCTAAGATTTAAGATGGATGTTTCTTAATTAATTAAAGAATTGTCTTTTTACTCTATAAAACGTTTAATTTAATGGGGTGTAATATATTGGAATTTAGAACATTAGAAGATATTAATTTACATAAAAAAGAAATTATGATTTGGCAGATAGTCGGGGGAGTAGTAATATTTGGTTTAGGGGCATTATGGCATTTCATATTTGAGTGGTTAAATGGATGGTCACCTATAGGTTGGTTTTTACCTGTAAACGAGAGTGTTTGGGAACATGTTAAATTGATGTTCTGGCCTGCACTATTGTTTTATATTGTAGAAGGTATTTTTCTCTACAAGAAAACGAATAATTTCATCTTTGCAAAATTTGTAGGATTTTATGGTGTTCCAATTTCAAGCATTGTAATTTTCTTCACCATTTATGGTGCTTTTGGATTTGAAAGTTTTATCTTTGACACAATTGTTTTAGGTATTCTAATTGGTATTCAACAATTCATTAGCTATAAATTACTTACTCGAGAACCAATAACAGGTGAGAAATACATAGTATTAATGATTGTAGCTATAATTTTCATTGTTATCTTGGCAGTATTATTAATTGTCTTTACCTATTATCCACCACATTTCCCATTATTCGAGCATGTGTTTTCTGAGAATACTGGTGAATATGGAATTCTAGATCATTATGGCGATCATTAATGAAAAATAAAAAAAATTAATTAGAAAAAAAAGTAAAAGCATTAACCAAATGCTTTTCTAATTTTTCTTTTACAAAACCTTTTCTTTAAAAACAATGTTCATTGTTTCAAGCTCATCTAGAATTGGATTGTAGACATTAGGTTCAGTTGGGATAATTACACCAGTTCCTTTGATTTTGCCTTCTAGCATCATTCGGACTGCAATTGCTACGGGTAAAGAAACAGTTCTAGCCATTGAAGAATCACCATTGGGTATGCCAAAATCTAGAAGAGTTGAGGTAATAGTTTCTTTCTTACCATCCGGATATTCTGCTTTAAATTCATGGAGCATAATAATCATATCTTGTTCGCCAGATTTGAATCCACCAAGTGTAATCAAAAATTCATCAGAAAGAACATCTAAATATGAACCACCAGCAGGTAGTTTTTTATCACTAAAGAGTCCCAACCATTCAAGACGACTTAAGCATTTTGCATCTTCACTCTTACCTAATCTAGTAGCGACTTCTCTTTTAATATCATCGCCACTGTAGTTGAGTATTTTTTGCATTAATTGTTTCCAAGACATTCCTTCTAAACCTTCACGAGCATTTTGATCCATTAGACCTAAATCAAATAATGCTTGTAATGTTTCACACCATCCCGGATATCTAAAAGTACCTCTAAACATAGTTTGAATGCCTTTCAAACCATATAGATCGATATATTGTAAGCTATCTCTATTAGGATAAGCTTCCAAATCCATACCTTCAACAGTCATAGGCCAATGATGATTAAAGAGATCACCGCTCTTAATATCAACCACTTTACTATCTTCTAAGTATTGAGCAGCGTTTGTTCCTGCTAGTATTACTCCTTTAGGTGACCAAGAAAATTTGTAACCCATTGGATTATCATTTGAATCAGGAGCAGGAAGACCACCAGTAATTGATCTAAAGCTAGTGATTTTTCCTCCTTTTCCTTTTACATCATGGATTACTCTCATAGCACTCATATGATCAGTACCAGGATCCACACCACACTCGTTCATAATAAGAATGCCAGCTTTTTTAGCATCTTCATCTAGTTCTTTCATAGCTGTACTGACATAGGAAGTTGTTGCCATGTGTTTTTTATTTTTAATACAGGCTTTAGCAATATCAGGATGATAAGCATAAGGTAATAAGCTAACAGCTAGATCATTCTTTTGAATCAATCCCGAATCTTCCAATGAATCTTTTGTAATATCAAAAGCAACAGCTTTACCGTTAGGATGATTATCAACAATTGCTTCTGCTTTACTTACTGTGCGTGAAGCAACTGTAACATTAAATCCTTTATCAAGCAAATATCTAATGCCTGGTTTTGCTACTAAACCAGCACCAAAGACAACGACGTTTTTCATATTCAATCAATCCGTATTTCATTAATTACACTGTTTCATTAATAGTTCTTTCATAGTTAATTAAATCTTTTTTTCATTTCTACCTCTTTGAGTAATTAACCAAAACAAGTTATTTTCAGTAATGTAATGAACTTTTTAATAAATAATTTACATTTATTTTTCATTCAATATGAGGGATTAGATGACTAAATACGATAATACTGTTATTGAAACAGTTATGGGATTGCGATCAATAAGGAAATTCTCAGAAAGAGAAATTTTAGAAAAAGATTTGAAAATCATTCTAAATTCCTGTGTTAGAGCAGCAAATGCTTCGGGTAGACAAAGTTATTCGATAATAGTAGTTGATGATAAAGAATTATTAAAACAATTATTTTATGGAGCAAATATAGGGCTGCTATTTTGTGTTGATTTCAATCGAATAATTGATTCTGCAAATTATTTAGGGCATTCATATAATATTGAAGGTATTCGAGAATTCATTACAGGAAGTACTGATACTATATTAACTACTCAAACAGCAGTAATTACTGCAAAATCATTAGGGATTGATTCCCTAATAACAAATAGTGTTCATCGAGCTCCATTCGATAAAATATCTGAAGTATTTGATCTGCCTGAAAAATATTGTTTTCCATTAATTGCATTATGTCTAGGTTATGCTGAAGAAGAACCAACCTACAAGAAAGGCCGATTAACAAATTCAGGAGTTATTCATTTCAACAAGTATTCAAAATTAAATGATAAAGAGCTTGAAAAATTAGTAAATGAATATGATAATCAAGAAAAACGTATTGCTAATCGAACAAAAGAACAACTTGCTGAAATGGGATTTGAAAGATATCTTGATTGGTTCTTTCAAGTATGGAGTACAAGATTTTCCAATTTTGAAATGGATAATATGCAGGAAGTATTGAAAAGGATTGGTTTCCTAATTTAATCGTTTCAATTAATTTTTTTTTATTAAGGAATTTCTTTTTCTTTTTTTTAAAAAAAGTAATGAAAAAAAGGCTGGCTAAATACCAGCACAGTTCCTTATCTTGATAAAAAATAAAGCATTCACTAATTTAATTCTTCATTTTCCTTTTTCTGATAAAGGAGAAATATATTATCACAACAATAATTGCCAAATAAATTGGTATAAAATAAATACCAAACAACAATTTCCAATTATTCCAAACCAATGGATTGCCATCTTCCCAATATTCCTGACCATCTAATAATCGATCATTATCTGTATCTGGATCTAATTCATCGGTGCCTATTTTTTTCTCTAAATAATCAGGTAAATTATCATTATCTTGATCTCTACCAGCTACTGAAAGGCCCCACCTATTATGGACTGAATAAATCAAATTATCCTTTAGTTGAATATCTGTTATTGGCCCATTTCCCCAAAAATGACCTACTCTTTTCATATCTGAAATATTACTAAAATCAATTATATCCATACCATAACTAAGATACCCAACATATAGTATAGTATTATTTATTGCAAAGTCAGTTACAGATTCACTTATATAGGGATTATTCCTTGCTACTTCAATAGGATTTGAGATATTAATAAAATCAAATACTCTGAAACCATTATATTGTATTGCAGTAAATAGAAAATTATCTTTTATTTCCATGTGTAATGTATTTCTAGGAAGATTTATTGTATTTATAAAAGTAGGATGACTTTTATCTGAGATATTTAATATTTCTATTCTATCATTTAAGGTTGAAAGAAATAGATAATTTCCAGCAGTTGCTACATCAATATAATCAATGTCAGTATGTTGATAAAAAGTAATAAAGTGAGGATACTTATTGCTGTCTAACTTAAAAATGCTTAAAGAAGAAATTTCAATTCCAGTTAAATAAAAATAATCACCATCCACATATAAACTTCGATACCCTGCACAATGTGGATTTAATACATAGGAGTCAATAACTGGAGCTTCAATATTG